>OFGN01000268.1_pt1 | contig 61463 bp, 51 predicted proteins | sample 1521821 | NCBI WGS metagenome assembly OFGN01 (sample SAMEA3504094, study PRJEB24116) | mouse gut metagenome | biome: mouse gut; feature: mouse-associated habitat; material: faeces | place: Denmark | collected 2011
GCCGCGGGCAAGCCGCGGCGGCGCTTCTTTATTTTGTTACATTATTTTATTTCGTAGAATTTCGCAAGCCCGCCGTCGGAGGTTTCGCGGTAGGTGCTTAGCAAATCCTTGCCCGTGTTGTACATTGTTTTTACTATTATGTCAAAGCTGATTTTTCTTGTATCCGCAAGGAAGTTTGCAAGCGACAGCGCGTTAATAGCGCGCATTGCCGCAACCGCGTTGCGCTCTATGCACGGTATCTGCACAAGCCCCGCGATAGGGTCGCACGTCAGTCCCAGATGATGCTCCATTGCAACCTCGGCGGCATATTCTATCTGTCCCAGACCCATTTCAAACAGCTCTGCCAAGGCCGCCGCCGCCATAGAGCAGGCAGAGCCTATTTCTGCCTGACAGCCGCATTCCGCCCCGCTTATGGAGGCGTTTTTCTTTATTAAATTGCCTATAATACCGCCAGCGGCAAGCGCTTTGACTATTTGCTCGTCGGAAAATCTGCGCATTTCCTGCATATATTTCAGCACGGACGGCACAACTCCGCACGCACCGCACGTCGGCGCGGTGACTATCACCCCGCCCGAGGCGTTCTGTTCGCTTGTCGCAAACGCGTAGGAGCATACAAGGCGGTTTTCCCGCGTTTGTGCGGATTCGTCTATATGCCGCTGGTTAAAAAGCTTTTGCGCGCGTCGCTGGGTACCCAATACCCCCGGTAGCGTGCCCGTGGCTGTAAGCCCCTCGTGAATGGTCTGCTTCATTCTCGCCCAGACCTCTGCAAGGTAATCGAGCAGCTGCTGACCCTCGCAATGCACTGCGTACTGCCAAAGCCGTATATTGTGCGCGTTGCAGTATTCGGCTATTTCCTTATAGGTATTTAAGGGATATATGCCGTCGTCCGCGTATTTTTCGTATTTTTGCGATGGCTCGCCGTCGAAAACCACCGTGCCGCCGCCAACGCTGTAAACCCGCTTTTTTGCCAACAGCTTTCCGCCCTTATACGCGCTTATATCCATTGTGTTCGGGTGGACGGGACAAGGGGAGGAGGTGTCAAGCGATATTTCGCATTTAACGGGCGCGGCCGTTTCGTTTATAATTCTGTCGGTGCCGTGCCCCTCGCCCGTCATGGCGAGCGAGCCGTAAAGCGTTACCTTAAACAAATCTGACTGCGGGTATTTTTCCCGCATTATTTTTATTGCGCGTTCGGGCCCCATTGTGTGGGAGCTGGAAGGCCCGCGCCCTATTTTATAAAGCTCTCTTAAAGACTGCATTTTTTGATTACACCCCGTTATATGCCGTGTTTACTTACAAATCAAACGCGATAGCCGTAATATCGTCGTTAAGATTGTTGCAGAAGTTTTTTAGATTGTGTTCCAGATTCTTGATAAAATCGTCCGCCGTGCGGGAGGTGGATAGGGTCTTTATTGCGCCGTCCGCGCCGAACATTTCGCCTCTGCCGTTTCTGCATTCGGTAACGCCGTCCGTCAGCAGGACAAGAATATCGCCCTTTTCGTAGGGGATTGTGTCGTCGAAGTAAGCGGGGTTTTCGAACCAATTTGAAACGGGCGGGGAGTTAAGCATTATCCTTGTAATACCGCTTTTGGTTTTTAAAAGTATGGGCACGTTATGCCCCGCCATAGAGTAGGTTACGGCGTCCTTGTCTATCCGCACGGCGGCAAGCGTTATATAGTTGCGCTCGTCAAGGTTAAGCTCGCGGAATTTCGCGCTCAGCTTGAACAGCGCCTGCGCGGGCGATTCCGCAGTTTTGTCGTACGCGGCTTTTACGAACGCGGTAAGCATTCCCGCGGAAATGCCCTTGCCGGAAACGTCCGCAATAACGCCGTAGGCGCTGTCGCCGCGGGTATATACCTCGGGTAAATCTCCGCCGATTTCTCTGCAAGGAATATACATATACGAATATTTTTTGCCGCCCGCCCATTTGCCTGCGGGCAAAAGCCGTTGCTGTATGCTTTTTGCCGTTTGCAGCTCGCGGGAGATTTCCAGCTCGAAAGCATCGTCAACCTCGCCCATACACAGCCCGCCGCCGAGAGGGGTGACGGTAAGCGAGTACGAAACCTCGTGCGCCGTTCCGCCCGAGCTTACGCGCTGGAATATCCTGCGGGAAACCTCGGTATTCGATAAAAACGCGTCCTCGAACGCGCCGAGAAGGGGACAGCCGCGCGCGCAATTGCCCGTGCCGCAGCTTTTTATATCTCCCGCGCAAGCGGTAACGGCGCCGAGCTTGCCCCGCTCCGTGCCGCAGAACAGCGTTTTAAAGGCGCGGTTTGCAAAGGTGACCTTCGCATTTCCGTTTACCGCGATAACAGCCGTTTTTATGTTGTCTGCAATTCGTCTTAAATATGTGTCCTTCATTTTCGGTTTAAGTGTGTTATTCGGCGGGCATATGGAATTTAAGTTTTCGGGAAACCACATGCACCTCGAAGGGTACGTCGGGATAGAGCTCGCCGTCGGCCTGAAGAGTATAATTTTTTGCGTCGGGAATTATTTCGGCGCTTTTTACTTTTATTGTCCGCGCTTCCTTAACCCTTGTGACCTTGCCCGCCATAAGCTTTAAAAACGCGCCTATTATTCGGGTTTTGGACAGGTAGTCGCACAAAAACAGCTCTATATATCCGTCGTCGAGCTTTGCCTGCGGACAAACCCTTATTCCGCCGCCCATTTGTCTGCCGTTGCACACGGCGCAGATAAGGCCGAAAAGTTCTTCCTCGCAATCGTTGTATTTTATCGTGTATTTGCGGCTTTTAAAATGCGCAAGGCTTGAAGCAAGCGCCCTTGCGTACTTCGATTTGCCCTTTTTATTGCCGGCATATGTGCGCTCCAAAACGTCCACGTCGATGCCCATACCCGCAATATTGATAGACCGCAGACCGTTGGAAAATTCTATAAAATCTATGTGCATAGGCTGACGGAAGGCGATAATTTCCGCCGCGCGCTTTACGTCGAGCGGGATTTTTGCCGTGGCGGCAAAGTCGTTGCCCGTGCCTAAGGGAATGAGGCCGAGAGAGTTGCTTTCGAAGTTCTTAAAGCCGTTTATAATGTCGTGCAAGGTGCCGTCTCCGCCGAGCGCGACAAGGATATTGCTGTTGCCGTCAGACGTTATTCTTTCCGCATGCGCCTTGGCGTCGCCCTCCCTGCGGGTCAAAAGTATTTCGTATTTTTTGCTCGCACGGTCGAATACACCCCGTACTATGTCAAGCTTTTTGGCGCCCTTGCCCGTTACGTGCTTTTCGTTAGCAATAAGATAAATCATTTTTTTCACTCTCTTTCGGTTTTTCTTACAGCGTAAAAATAAAGAACCGAAATTATTATACAACAACGGGATATAAATTGCAATAATTTTAAAAATTTGCTATAATTATTTTGCAATGAGAAGAATTTTGCCCGAAAAGCTTATAAAATTTGCAGAGGAATTGCCTTATCCGCTGTACGTTGTCGGCGGAAGAGCGCGTGATTTTGCCGCGGGGCTTGCTTCGGCAACGTCCGATACCGACGTATGCGCGCCCGCCGACTGCGGCGATTTTGCCATACGCGCAAGCAATGCGGGCTTCGGGCTTAAAGCCGAGTATAAAAACACGGGCACCGTAAAATTTGCGTGCGGGGAGGAGGAGTTCGAGTTTGCTTGCTTCCGCTCCGACAAATATGTGCGCGGAAGTCACAGGCCCGCGGAAACATACCTGACTGACGATATAACGCTTGACGCGCGGCGGCGCGATTTTAAGTGCAATGCGGTATATTACGACATTGCGGCGGGAAAATTCGTTGACCCGCTGGGCGGGCTGCAAGACATCGAAAACAAGCGCATATCCACGGTTGCACCCGCAAAAAAAGTGTTCGGCGAGGACGGGCTGAGGCTTATGCGCCTTGCAAGAATTGCCGCGCAGACGGGCTTTGCGCCAGACAAGGAGTGCTTGGACGGGGCGCGTGCAAATGCGGAGCTGATACGCGACGTTTCTGCGGAAAGAATTTTTGCCGAGCTTATGCTTTTGCTGTGCGCGGACCGAAGGTACGGCATATGCGGGGGGCAATATAACGGGCTGAAAATTCTTGCGGATACGGGCGTTATGCGAATTATTCTGCCGGAGCTGTATGCGGGCAAGGGCGTTTATCAGAATGAGAAATACCACAAGCACGACGTTTTGGAGCATTCTATGCGTTGCGCGGCGTATGCGGACGCCTCGATAAGGCTTGCCGCGCTGCTGCACGACGTAGGCAAGCCGTATTGCATGCAGAATGCGGGCAATTTTATCGGTCACGACGCGGAGGGGGCGCGGATAGCCGAGGAAATTTGTCAAAGACTTAAAGCGCCGAAAAAGCTTACGGGGGAGGTTGTAAGGCTTACAGCCCTGCATATGTATGACTTTCGCGGTGACGCGAGGGAGAATAAGGTGCGCAAATTTATAGTGCGCAACTATGACGTAATTGACAAATTAATGCTGTTGAAGCAAGCCGATTATTCCGCCTGTGCGGACGATTTTGCCGAGGCGCCGACCGTGACGAAGCTTAAAAAAATCTGCGCGCAGATGCGGGCGGAGGGGCGACCCTTCACCCTGAGAGAGCTTGCTGTAAAGGGCAACGAGCTTATTGCCGCGGGACTGCCCGCAAACGAAACGGGCAAGACCTTGCAGCTGTTGTTGGAGGACTGCGCAACAAGCGCGGTTGAAAACGACAAGCAAAAGCTGTTGCAAAGGGTTGAAAGGGTTTATGCGCGCCGACCGCGGCTTTGAGGAAAAGCTATTGCGCAAAACGCTTATGCAAATGCGGCGCTTTCGGCAAAACCAAAACTGCGCTTAAAAGTAGTTGACAAGCGGCTTCGGTTATTGTATTATTTTATAAGCAGATTATTTTTCTGCAATGCCTTGCATACCGCTTTCGGGTATGCCGATTAAGTCCGGGAGGTGAAAACAATGAAAACTTACGAAATGATTTACGTTCTCGACACAGCCGTTGCCGACGAGGCAAAGGAAGCGTTCGGGAAAAAGCTTGAGGACGTTATTACGTCCAACGGCGGTACGGTCGTTTCCGTCGACAAATGGGGCGTTAAAAAGCTTGCTTATCCCATTAACTATAAGAACGACGGCGATTATGTACTTCTTACTTTCGAAGCAGACGGCGCTATCGTTAAAGAGCTTGATAGAATTGCAGGCTTGACGAGCGACGTTTTGAGAAGAATGATTACCGTAAAAGCATAAGACACAGGAAAAATTAAGATGAATAAGGTTATATTGATAGGGAATTTAACGCGCGACCCCGAGCTGACCGAAACCTCGGGCGGGGTGAAGATTTGCCGCTTTTCGATTGCGGTCAACCGTAATTATGCGGGAGCGGACGGCGAAAGAAAGACCGACTTTTTCAACTGCGTTGCATGGCGCGGTCTGGGAGAAACGGTTGCGCGCTTCACCAAAAAGGGCACGAAGGTATGCGTAAGCGGCTCGATAGAGCTGAGAAACTACGAGGACAGTCAGGGCGTAAAGCGTACGGGCGTTGATATCGTTGCGCAGGACGTGGAGTTTTTGACGCCCCGTCAGGGCGGCGGCGACGATTTCGGCTATGACGCGCCCGCACAGAACAGCGGCGGCTCTTCAAGAGGTGCAAAGCCCCAGCTTCAGCCGTTTGACGACGACGGAGATATTCCCTTCTGAGAATTTCAAGGAGATTAAATTATGGAAGAAAATAAAGTGGCGGCTGCTGCGCCCGTAAAAAAAGCTTATAAAAGGGTTCCCCGCAAGAAGGTTTGCGTTTTCTGTCAGGAAAAGGTAGAGCTTATCGACTATAAGGACGTAAACCGTCTTAAAAAGTTTGTTGCCGAGGGCGGTAAAATTTTGCCCCGCAGAATGAGCGGAACCTGCGCAAAGCACCAGAGAGAGCTTTCCAAGGCTATCAAGCGTGCAAGGGTTGCGGCGCTTCTTCCTTTCAAGGGCGAGTAATATAATTAAAATAACCGTAAAGTCCGCATAACCGTGCGGACTTTTTTATGTTTTTACCGTAATTCTACGGAGCGTGGGTGTTATTTTAAAAAATTTGCGTTAAAATTAAATTACAAAACGCGGAGGTAACGCTATGAATCAGATTTTAACGGGGCAATTTATAAAACAATGCCGAAAGGAAAAGGGGCTTACTCAGGAACAGCTTGCCGAAAGACTGAATATAAGCTGTAAAACGGTATCCAAGTGGGAGTGCGGCAAGGGGCTGCCCGAAATTTCGCTGATGCTTCCGCTGTGCAACGAGCTGGGCATAACCGTAAACGAGCTGTTGAGCGGCTGTAAAATATCCGAGAGCCAATATAAAGAGAAAGCAGAAGAAAACTTAATTTCCGCCGTTGCCGAGCGGCGCGAAAACAAAAAGAAGCTGATATTACAGATATTGATAGCCTTTTCAACGGTGCTTTCCGGTTGCGTAATGTTCCTGATTGCAGGGGCGTTGCAAATGCCCTTGGCTGCGCGGGTAGGGCTGATTGTCGCGGGCGCGGCGGTTGCGGCGCTGGGGATAGGCGTGTGTTGCGTAATGGACAGGGACACGGGCTACTACGAGTGCCCCGCCTGCAAGGAGTTGTTTGTTCCCACTATGGCGGCGTACGTTGGCGGCGCGCACACCTTTACAAGGCGCAGGCTTAAATGCCCGCACTGCAAAAAAGTAAGCTTTTGCAAAAAGAAACTTAGCAAATGACGGTTAATAGAGTTATACGCGCCCCGCGCCGAAAAATTTCGGCGCGGGGCTTTACATTTTGGTAAAATGTGGTATAATCAATAGGAACAATTTTTTATGATAGGAGAAGAAAAATGGCATTCGAACAAAAATTTTCGCTTAAAGGCAAAATTGCCTGGGTTACGGGCGCAAGCTACGGCATAGGCTTTGCAATAGCGCAGGCTTACGCTCAGGCGGGCGCGACAATCGTTTTTAACGATATAAATCAGGAGCTTGTGGACAAAGGTATAAAGGCGTATAAGGAGGCGGGAATAACCGCTCACGGATACGTTTGCGACGTTACGGACGAAGCCGCTATAACCGCGCTTGTGGCGCGCATAGAAAAGGAAGTGGGCGTTATCGATATACTCGTAAACAACGCGGGCATAATCAAGCGCATACCTATGACGGAGATGAGCGCGGCGGATTTCAGAAAGGTTGTAGATATCGACCTCAACGCGCCCTTTATAACCTCCAAGGCGGTTATCCCCTCTATGATTAAGAAGGGGCACGGGAAAATTATAAATATCTGTTCTATGATGAGCGAGCTGGGCAGAGAAACCGTTTCCGCATATGCGGCGGCAAAGGGCGGCTTGAAGATGCTTACCCGCAACATCTGCTCGGAATACGGAAAATACAACATTCAGTGCAACGGCATAGGACCGGGATATATCGCAACGCCGCAGACGGCGCCCCTCCGCGAAAGACAGGCGGACGGCTCGCGTCATCCCTTCGACAGCTTTATTATCGCCAAGACCCCCGCAGAGCGCTGGGGAACGCCCGACGATTTGACGGGTCCCGCAGTGTTCTTGGCTTCCGACGCATCCGACTTTGTAAACGGGCATATCCTCTATGTTGACGGCGGCATACTCGCTTATATCGGCAAACAGCCGTAATTTTCAAAAGTTTAATAATTTTAGCGGCGGCATACTTGAACGTATGCCGCCGTTTTCTATGTGCTTTGTGCCCTTTTTTGATGCCGTTTTTTATTTTGCGATAGCGCCGCAGGTAGATTCCCTTTGAATAAGCGTGGTAGCAACGGTAAGCACGCGCGAGGGGGCGGAGGGGTTTTCTATTCTGTTTATAAGCGTTCGCACCGTTTCCGCGCCCAAAAATTCTTTGGGTACGGAAAAGGAGGTAATCGCGGGGGTAAGCGCAACGGCTTCCGCAACGTTGTCAAAACCCACTACAAGCGCGTTTTGCGGCACGTTTACCTCCAATGTTTTAAGCGCGTTGCAAATCGTTCTCGCTACAAAGTCGTTGCAACAGATAAAGCATTGCGGACGGTATTTAAGCTTTAAAATCTCCGTTTTTAAGGCGTTGGGGTCGCCGTAGTTAAAACTTGCGTCGTTGCACAGAATATCGTCGTGCTTGGAGTGCGCCGCGCCTATTCTCGTAATGCCTTTAAGCATACCCGTATATCTCTCGCAAAAGCTTAAACAGTGCTTAAAATCGCCAACGAACGTAAATCTCGTAATGTTGTATCTGCGGTTTAGCGCCTTTACCATATCGTAAACCGATTTTTCGTCGTTTGCGCTTATAATGTCGTACGGCTTGTCGGAGTTTATGTTCGCCGCGGAAAAATCGTTGAAGCAGACGGGCTTGCCGAGCGACAAAAGTTTTTCAATAAGCGCTTTGTCAAAGCACTCTATCGCTATTATTCCGTCGGCGTTTAATTCCTTAACGTAATCGGAAACGGCTTTAAAGGGCATTTTATCGCTGTTATACGTGTATTGGAAAAGTTCGTAATTCCTTTCGTAACAGTAATTTTCCACGCCCTTAATGAGCGAAATGAAGTAATTCATATTTATCAGCGGCTTGCCCGAAATGAGGAGCAGTCGGTATTTTTTGTTGCCAACCTCTATGCGGCTTAAATTGAGAGATTTGTAATTTAGCTCCTGCGCCTTTTTCAGCACGGTTTCACGCGTTTTTTCAGGCACGTACTGCCCGTTTAACGCCTTAGCAACCGTATTTCTCGACAAATTTAGTTGTTCGGCTATGTCCTTTATGGTAACGGCTTTTTTCATAATTTTACCTCTTTACAAAATTATATAATAAGGTTATAATAAAATCAAGTTTACACTTGCACAAATTTTAATTATTTTCTAATATGCAAATGCACAATTACCGTGCGTTTTATTGACAGTTTATTTTGTGTGTTCTAATATTGAAACAAACAAACATAATATGTTGCGTATTTACATATGGGGGATTTTATGAAAAGGATAACGTCGTTATTTGTCGGTTTGGGCATATTGGCGGGCGCGGGCTTGGGTTTGACGGCTTGCTCCGAGGGCGCGCACGCCCACGTTTGGGACGGCGGTAGGGTTACTTTGGCGGCAACCTGCTCGCAGGAGGGCGTAAAAACTTATAATTGCACGGTAAAGGGCTGTAAGGAAACTACTACCGAGCAAATAAGCAAACTTCCGCACGCGTGGGATAGCGGCGAGGTAACGTTGCCGCCTACCTGCACGGATATAGGCGAAAAAACTTTCGGTTGCGAAAACTGCGACGCCACGTATACCGAACAAATTGACAAAACTGAACACGCCTACGACGGCGGCAGGCTTACCACCGTACCCGACTTGGCGGAGGCGGGCGAGGTTACCTATACCTGCGCGGACTGTAACGCGCAAAAAACACAGCCGGTTTCGCCCCGCGCGGATTTCGGCGAGCAGTTTACAACGGGCGAAACGGTTTATTCCTGGGGCTACGGAGCGGCGGAAAATTATCGGTCTGAAACGGGTGAGTTCGACTTTGTAGCCGCACAGCCCGAGGGCGACAAGTTCCGCGCTGACGGGGTGGAAATTTCCGCGGACGGCATAACCGCGGTAAGGCACGCGGCGGTTTCTTACTCGGTTTCGCTCGATACTGAAATTTCTGTAAAAACCTCCTTTTCAGGTAGCGAAGAGGGCACAAAGGTCGCGGCGAAAATTATAGTTAAAGACGGCTTGAACGCCGTAAAAGAAATTGTTGAAATAAACGCGGGGGCAATCGAGTGGGAGTATTCGGGGGACGAAAGTATCTCCGTTAATGCTGGCGATTGCCTGTACGTCGTTTTTGAAAACGTGGGCGAGGGCGCGCCGAGCGGCAGGTTTGCCCTTACGTTTACCGCCGCTTGTAGGCACGTTTGGAATAGCGGCGAAGTTACCGCGCCTGCCACCTGCACAACCGTAGGCGCAATGACTTATACCTGCGAAAACTGTTTCGACACGCGCACCGAAGATATCCCTTTGCTTCCCCACGACTTTACGGGCGGGTGGATAAGCGACGGGGCGGAAAGCCATCATAAGCAGTGTAAAAATTGTCAGGCGGAGGACGCTTCGGTGGCTCACGTTTGGGGCGCCGACCCCGATAAGGAGGATATAGAGGCAACCTGCCATTCGGACGGAACGCATTTCTTAAAATGCGAGTGCGGCGAGGAAACAAGTCAGACTATAACGGAAAGACCGGCTCACGACTTTGCGGCGTGGGTAAACAACGACCCCGCCGAACATTGGCGCGTTTGCGCGGTTGAAGGGTGCGGCGCGGAGGAAGCGCGACAAGCCCACGCTATGGTTGATAACGGGGTTAAACAGCCCGCCACGGCGGAGGAGGACGGCATAATGAATACGCTCTGCTCCGTATGCGGCTACGAAAGCACCCGCCCCATACCCGCGTTCGGCGAGCACGTTAAGGGCGACGCGCTCGTTTACGAAGAGGGCGGCTCTACGCATTGGTACGCGTGCACGGCTCACGACGACTGTCAGGTTAAGTTGGAGGAGGAAACGCACAGGTTCGACGAAGAATTGACCGAACAGCGCGTTCCCGCAACCTGCGCGCAGGACGGCAAATCGGTATGGCAGTGCGTTTGCGGCGCGCTTGAAGAGAGGGTTATTGATAAATCTACCGTAGAACACGGCTGGGACGAGGGGCGGACGACTGCCGAGCCCACGTTCTGGGCGGCGGGCGAAAGGACTTATACCTGTTCGGTATGCGGGCAGACGAGGACGGAGGAAATTGCGGCGTTAAACGGCACTTCGAGCGCGGACGGCTTCAAAAGTCAGTGCGGCTGGCAGTACGGCGTAACCGATTATCATTTCAAGGACGGCGAAAACGAAGAGCATTACGAGTTTAAACCCATTACTCAGAACAACGGCGACGCGTTTGCGGAAAACGGAACGGAAATAAAGAAAGATTGGTTTGCCGCAGGCTTCGACACGTTCGTAACCATAGCGTTTACTTTCGAAAGCGACGTTAAGGCGAGCGTTGACGTAACGTTTAAGGGAATAGGCGGCGACGACGGAATACTTTCCGAGTACGCCGTGCGCATAGGCGTAAAGGATAAGGACGGAAATATGTATTCGCTCCCGTCGTTTAAGAGCGGCACCGATTTCAGTCAGTCGGAAACGCACGAGTTCAAGGCGGGCGACACCGTGTACATTATGTTCAAGCACGAGAAAAACGGTTGGGACCAGGGCAATTATTCGGTAAATATAAACAAAGTTGCGTAAAGATAATTATGAAAATCAAGAGCATTAAAACAAAATTTGCAGTTGCGCTGGGCGCGGTATGTTGTACCGCGCTCATTGCCGCCGCCTGCGTTTGCGTAAAAGATAGCGTAGTATATGCCGACGAAAGCGGCGCGGCGTATAGTCAAAGCTACCGCAACAGGCTTGCATATTCGGCAAAGAGCGGCTGGAACAACGACCCCAACGGACTTTTGTACGTTCCCGCCGCGGACGGCAACGGCGGCACGTATCATATGTACTACCAATACAATTGGGACAAAAACGCCAACGGCGGCGCGGGCGGTACGGAAAACGTGTGGGGGCATATGAGCTGGGGGCACGCCACAAGTTCCGATTTGGTGCATTGGAGCGAACAGCCCGTTGCTCTGTCCGAAAATTCGCAGGACAAGGACGGCAATAACTATTCAATGATGTTTTCGGGAAGCGCGGTATACGACGTTGACAATACGAGCGGGCTTTTCGATACGGACGAAGTTACGGGCAAGGTTGTTAAAGGGCAGGGCATAGTGGCAATTCTCACCCAGCCCGACGACAGCGCGGGCGGTCAGCGGCAGATTCTTGCATACAGTAAGGACGACGGTCAGACCTTTGAAGTCGACGGCGAAATTTTGGGCGCAAGGGACGACGGCGGAGTGGGGGACGGTGAATTCCGCGACCCCAAAGTATTTTGGAGCGACAGGCACTCTAAATGGCTTATGGCGGTGGGCGGAGGCTCCGTCAGAATGTATTCGTCGGTCAATCTCACCGATTGGGAGTATCTTGGGCAAACGGGGTATTGGGGCGAGTGCCCCGACATATCCCGCTACGAAGTAAACGGCGCGGAAAAATACGTTTTAATCATTTCCCCCGAAGATAAAGCCAAGAGCCACGAGTACAATAAAACGACCCGCGCGGAAACTTACTATCCCGCGGAATATTACGTTGTCGGCGAGCTTGACGAAAACGGTCTGTTCGTTTCCAAGGAGCGGGTAAAGCGGCTGAGCGAGGGCATAGACAGCTATGCTTTCCAATCGTTCAACAATGCGCCCGACGGCAAAGTATACGGCGTGAGCTGGTCGGCAAGCTGGAAGACGGTAAGCGGGTACGAGCCGTTCAGAGAGGACTATAACGGCGGTATGACAGTCGTTTGCGGGCTCGATTTGGTTGAAACGGACGGCGGTTACAGCCTTTTGCGCTACCCCGTGGGAGGTTATGAAAGTTTGCGCTCCGCTCAACCGCTCGGCGCTTTCGGAGGCACGTTGAAAGGGGGCGAAAGGGCGTTTACGGAAGTTAAGGCAAGCGAGGCGGATATCGTTGCGGAAATAGATTTCAGCGTTGGCAACGCAACGTACGCGCAGTTCGATTTGCGCGTTTCCGCGCAGGAAAAAATCGCGGTCAGATACGACAGGCTAACGCAAACGCTTACGCTCGACCGTTCGCGCAGTTCACTTCTTGCAAAGGATACGCCGCTGTATAAAACGCCTTATTCCAAAAAGGTTGAGCTTGTTGGCGGCAAGCTTTCTTTAAGAATTATTTTAGACCGCGCATTTATTTCGGTGTTTGCAAACGGCGGCAGGGCAAGCTGGTTTTCCGCCGTTTTCCCCGCGGCGGTATCCGACAAAATGGCGCTTTATTCCGACGGCGATTTGGCAATTGATGCGCAAGTATATGCCGTTGAAAGCATTTTCGGCGATATTCAAACGGTTGACAAACTTGTGCTTTCAACCGAAAAAATAGATACCGTAGTCGGCGCGAGGGAGGCGGTAGCCGCTTCGTCGTTTGCGGACGGCTTCGACTTTAACGAGGTTAAATTTACCGTTGCGGAAGGCGGCGCAAAAGTGGCTCTGGAAAGGGCGGACGGTTTCGTCTATATAAAGGCTCTTAACAAGGGAAGCGCTAAAATCGCGGCGGAGTATAAGGGAAGTGTAAGACGTATAGAGGTATATATCTATAACGACGGATTTATAAGCGACTTAACTTACGGCGAAAGGCTGGGCGGTTTTTCGTTTGTTTCGGACGAAGGTCTGCGCTTTGCAACGGGCGCGAGCGACGCGTTTTTATTCAGTAAAACGCAGGGCGAAGAGTTTGTTTACTCGGCTTACTTTACCCCGCGCGGCAACGCTCAGGCGGGCGGGCTTATATTCGGTATAAGCGATAATTTAACCGATTATTTGGTTGCCACAGCCGACCTGCATCAGAATAAAGTTAAGCTGTGGAAGTCGGGCGTGGGCGATTTAAAGGTTGCCGATTTTGCATTTAACGGCAATTCGCCCTTTAAACTTACCGTTGCTGTCAGCGGCGGCGAGGCGAAAGTGTCGGTCGACGATAGGGTTGCGCTCATTCATAACCTTTCCGACTACGGCGGCGGCAGGCTGGGGCTTAACGTATATAACGCGGAAATGGATATAAACCGCGTAAAGTTCAACCGCTCGGAAGAGAACAGGCTCTATATCGGCGCGGCGAAGTTGCTTAAAGTGGTAAACGTAACCGACAACAGTTACAGGCTTTCCCCGCAGGACTATTCGGTGGAGGGCGGATACCTTACGATTGGCGCAGACTACCTTAAAACGCTCGAAGCGGGCGCGGAGTACGCGTTCAGGGCGGTAACCGAAACAACCGATTACGACTTTACCGTTACCGCCGACTTTGCTTCGGCAAGCCTGGTTTCTATGAAGGACGGCTATTTGAAGGGCGACGCGCTCGCGTTTAAGGTTACCGACGGCGTTGCGGTGGAAAGACTTGAAATAAACGGCAGGCAGGTAGCCTTTACGCTGGACGGCGGCATTATAACCGTTTCCGCCGCGGACATAACGCACCTGACGGGCGGCGAGCACACCGTAAAGGCGTACACCGCCAAGGGCAGACCTTCGCTGACCATAAGCATTGCAGGCAAGGAAGATTACAGGGAAGATTATATAGAGGCGATAAGCCATACTTTCTTCTATATCGATATTGCCATTTTCGCCGCTGCGATAGTCGGGTACGCGGTGTTTGCAATAGTAAAGCGGTGCAGAAAGAAAAAACAATAATTTGCGCAAACGCTCAAAAATTGCACCGTATAAATTAAGCAAACGCACAACAAATTTGTCGGTTGTTGACAGTGCGGGGCAAGTATTATATTATTTGGTAAAGACAAAACAAACTCGACTACTAATTACAACGCTCTTTGACGGAGGGGGATATATGAGGAAGAAAGCGAGCGCGGCGGCAACCGAAGCGGGAAGCGCCGTTTTAACGGAAAACGATTTGCTTATAGAGCAGGCGTACGAGGCGTTGGACGGCGGCGCGGAGGGCGAAAGCCCAGACGGTATTATAAATAATAAGCAGCCCTCCAAATGGGATAAGTGGAAAGCCAATTTCAAGCGCAGGGGCTGGATACTGCTGTTTATACTGCCCGCGCTGATTTACATTTTAATTTTCTGTTACGCGCCTATGTACGGCATACTCATAGCCTTTCAGGACTATATGCCGGGCGACCAGATTATAGGTTCTAACACAATTTGGATAGGTTGGGATAACTTTCATACGTTTTTCTCCAACCCCAATTTCTGGGACTATTTTACAAATACGTTCCTCTTGTGCTTCTTCGGCTTTATAGTCGGCTTCCCCCTGCCCATAATCGTCGCGCTGCTACTTAACTCTCTGCGCGCCAAAAAGGTAAAAAAGGGATTGCAGATTTTGTACTACGCGCCCCACTTTATCTCGCTCGTCGTTATGGTTGGTATGTTAAAACTCATATTCGGCTCCGACGGGCTTTTGGACCAGCTGTCGGTAAAGTTGGGCGGCGACGTAAACGGCTTACAGCTGTTTTTAAAGCCGGAGGCGTTCCGCCCGCTGTTCATATTTTCGGGCAATTGGCAGGATTTCGGTTGGTCGGCTATAATCTACCTCGCCGCGCTGTCGGGTGTAGACCCCGCTTTGCACGAGGCGGCAAAGGTGGACGGCGCATCGCGGTTCAGAAGAATTTTCAGCGTAGATTTGCCGGCAATAGCCCCTACGATTGTAATGCTTATGATTCTCTCAATCGGCAACCTGATGAGTTGCGGTTACGAAAAGGTATTGCTTATGGACCCCGAGGGCATTTTGGGCACAAGCGAAATACTGTCCACCTACGTTTACCGCTTCGGTTTAAACGGCAGTTACGGTCTGGGTACCGCGGCGGGACTTTTCAACTCGGTTATTAACGTTGCGTTGCTTATAATCGCAAACTTTACTTCCAAAAAATTAGCAAATCAAAGTATGTGGTGATGGTATGGACGCGAAAGAATTAAAAGCATTGAAAAAGAAAAACAAGATAAAGGAGAGCAAGACGGATTACGTCTACTACGCAATCTGCGCGTTCATACTCTTCTTGCTGGCGGTTATAGTCATATACCCGCTGTACTATATAGTCATCGCTTCCGTTTCCGACCCCGACGCGGTTATGACGGGCGAGGTGTGGCTGTACCCTGTAAAGCTTACCTTTTCGGGCTACGCACAGCTGTTTAACAGAAGCGACGTTTGGCGCGGGTACTTCAACACCCTCGTGTATACGCTGGTGGGCACGGCGTTCAACATTGTTTTAACCATTCCCGCGGGGTGGGCGCTCTCGCGCGAGTATCTGCCTTTCAGAAAAATAATTATGCCGCTTTTGATTATTACGATGTTTTTCGGCGGCGGGCTTATACCATACGTAGCCGTTTGCCGCGCGCTGGGGCTGTATCAGAATCCGCTTATTTTAATAATAGGCGGCGGCGTAAGCGTTTATAACGTGTTTATGTGTAAATCGTTCTTCCAGACAAACGTTCCAAAGGAGGTGCTGGAAGCGGGGCAGATAGACGGAGCGGGCGAAATACGCACGTTTTTCGATATTGTTCTGCCGCTTGCAAAATCGATTATAAGCGTAATGGTGCTCTTCTACGCGGTGGGGCACTGGAACAACTATATCGACGCGTATATCTTCCAGATAGACCAGGATTTTTATCCCCTGCAAACGGTGCTCGACGGCATATTGAAGGCGACCGCGGGCGGCGAGGGCGAAGTGGTGTTGGAGCAGATGCGAATAGCCACGCAGGTCAAGTTTACTTCGATAATAATAGCCACCGTGCCAATATTGATTTTGTATCCTATGATAGAAAAACATTTCGGGCAAGGCGTATTGGTCGGGTCGTTTAAGTGATAGGTTAAAGTATGAAAAAGAGAAAAATTTTTGCCGCCCTGCTTGCGGCTGCCGTGTGCGGCGCGGCGGTAATTCCGCTTTCGGCGTGCGTATATAAAGACGATGACGACGGGCACGAATTCACCGTTTTAACCGTAAAAGAGGAAACGGTAAAGGACTACAACACAATGCCCGTGTTCCGCGCCCTTGCAAGGGAAACGGGCAAGGACGTATATTGGGTTTACAACACATCCACGCAGTACGCAAACAACACCGACCCCGTGGGCACAAAGGGAATAGACGCGATATATCACGCGGGCTTTTCCAATTTACAGCTGTATAACTACGGCAGAAGGGGCAAGATTGTGGCGATAGACAAGTACCTGCAATATATGCCCAACTTCAAGGCGATTTTGGAGGACCCAGAGCGCCCCGACATAGCCGAAGCGCTTAAATCTCCCGACGGGCATATCTATTCGTTGCCGCGTATCGAGGAGATGGGGTTAAAGGCTTACCCTAACTTATTGTTTATAAATAAGGCTTGGGTGGAAAAGCTGATTGACGGCGGCAACCTCCCCGCGGAGGTTACGAGCATATCGGGCAAGGAAGATTTAAAGGACGGGCTGGCGCTTAAAAGAAGCGAGTTTAAAGCCGTTTTACAGCAGTTCAACACTCTCGATATGGACGGCGACAGGGACAGGAACAACGAGGTGCCCCTCGCATTCGTAAGCAACAATTGGCAGGGCAACGAAAGCGATTTGATAGCTTCTTTCGGGGTGCCCGAAAACATCGAACACAAGACGATAGTCGACGATAAGGTAACTTTTACGATAGAGAGCAAGGAGTGGTTTAACGCCGTAAAGGAGTTAAACGACTGGTACAACAAGGGACTTATCCGCTCCACGGCGTTTACGCAGACGCAGGACGAATTTCTTGCAAGGGGGCAGGACGGACGGTACGGCGCTTTCTATTGGTGGGAAAAGGAAACGGTAGTGTCAAAGGATTTGCAGGACGATTACATTATGCTTCAACCGCTGATTGACGACGCCACGGGCAAACAGTACGTTGGCAAGAGCAACGAGTTGGAAGTGGAAAAATCGGAGTGCGTAATTTTGGGAACGTGCAAGGACAAGGCGGGGCTTTTATCTTACTTCGATAAATTTTTCGAGCCCGACTATTCGGCGCAACTCAACTACGGCTCGATAGAGTCGGGCGCGTTCGAGCGCGAAAAGGTGGACGGCAAACTCATTCCCAACGACGACCACGGCAAGCAGAGCGCGGACGACTTCCGTATGAAAAACGCTCCCTACGGTGTTGTGTATCTGACTGAAAAGGTGTGGCAAACGAGCGTGGAAATGGAAAAGCGCGCAAAGCTCAGGCTTGAAAGGCTGGACGTTTACGTTGAAAACAGCGTGTTCAAGGGTGGCGAAGTAAAGTCCATTCCCAACTTAAACTACACAAAGGAACAGCTGGATATTTTAAACAAGTACGAAACTTCGCTGGGCAAAAACATAACTTCCTGGTTGGTAAACAGAATAACCTCCAAGTCGTCGCCAACGGAGTCGGATTGGCAGAACAATCTTTTAAAGACGAACCGCACCTCGATTGAAGAGGTTAAAAGGGTCAATCAGGCGGCTTACGACAAGTATCTCGAAGCAATCAACAAATAACTGAAAAGGAGGGGGGACGATGAAAGGTTTAAGACTGCTTGGCGATTACGCGCTTGAATTTTTGGTTGTTACCTTGCTTGTCGCCCTCTCCGCCTTTACAATATTGCCGTTTATACCTATGCTTGTGGGCGTTACGGGATACTTTAAAGAGGACATAGACACAAGACGGTTTAAAGACATATTTACCACTATCGGCAAGAATTGGAAAATACTAATTTTTTACACGCTCTTTCAATTGGTTATAATAGTTTTTCCCGCGTTGAACATCTATTTTTTCAACACCCACCACGAAAGTATAAACTACTTCGTGCTGGCGGTAAGCTGTATAGCCTTGATTGTGGGGATATTTTATCTTGTAACCGCGCCCACGGTGATAGTAAATATGAACGTTACGCTCCGCCAGCTGTTCTATAACGGAATAATGCTTCTGTTCGGCGGGTTTTTGGGCAGTTTGATTTCCTTAGCCTGCGTTGCGGGCGTGGTTGCTCTCGTCATCTTCTATCCGTACGCGTTGCCTCTTACGCTGTACGCCGCGCCGTTTTTAATTTCACGGATGATGAAAGAAAACTTTTATAAACTCAAAGCCAAGGCGTTGAAGGTGAGCGTGTTCGATTTGAAAAAGAGGGAAAAAGAGGACGACTATCTCGACGAGTACGGTATGGTCAGCCGTGGGGAAGAGATAACGGAGAATAACAATGAAGAAAGCTAAATTTTTGATATTGCCTTTGGCTGCCGCGGCAGCCCTGCTCTCCGCCTGCGGCGGCGAGCAGGTAAATCAGGCTCCCGAACTCCGCGGAGTAAGCGATATTAACTGCCTTGTAAACACCTACGTAGACCTGCTCGACGGCGTTGCCGCGCTGGACGAGGAGGACGGCGACATAACGCCCAACCTCGAAATAACCATTACCCCGCAGGCGGAAGTCAAGGACGGCTTTGCGCTGTTTACGCAGACGGGAGAATACGAGGTGTGCTACGAAATACGCGACAGCTTGGGTAAACTCGCCCGCACAACCGTAACCGCTTCGGTGATTGCGCGCGACGTTTACAGGGAGGAAGTTTGCTCCAACGGCTTCACCGTGCAAGCGGGCGGAAGAACGGTAATAGAAAAGAGCGGCTTGACGGGTAGCGCGTACGCCTTTGAAACTTCGGGCAACGAAATTGCCGAGGACGTCATACTTTCGCGCAGTTACACTATGGTCAGCGGCACGGAGTACAAATTCACCTACAATATTACAAGCTCGGTTGCGGGCAGAATAAAGGTAGCCGCCGACGGAACAGCCATTGCCGAGCTCAATATAGTAAGCGGCGAAAACGCGGTAACGTTTAAGCACGCAACGCCGCCCAAGCCCTCCGCCGAGGGCGAAGCGCCTACCGACAACGTGGATATAGCCCTCTGGTTGGGCGGGCTGGAAGGTCCGCTGAAAGCAAGCGTTAAAAGCGTTTATACCGAGCGCGTGCAGAGCGTTGGCGGCGAAACGGCAAAGTTGAAAGATTTTAATTTCAACGGCAGTGTGGAGGGGCGCTTCGACGGTACCGAAGGGTACGTAGGAGTTGCCGAGGGCGGCAACGGCGCGTACGTTGAAGTTACAAAGACTTCAAACGATATCTGGCGGGGCGGAATGTTTATTAACACGGGGTTGCCCGTAAGCGCATACGAAAACTATAAAATTTCTTTCAATTTGTTCAGCGAAAGCCAAGCCCCGTACGAGGTGGTAATATTAAACGGACAGTGGGGTAAAGCGTTAAAGACGCTATACAGCCCCGTAAACGGGCGCAACCAAACGGAAATCACCGTAAACGAAAACGACGGCGGAAAGCTGTGGCTGTACGTGCAGTGCGGCAACCGCGGCGGCAGAATTGAAATTTCCGGCATCGAAGTAAGTATGAAAGAAACGGGCTTGCGCAGGGAAAAGTTTGCCGTTACTCCCTTTACGGTAAACAACGGCGACGGCATTTCAAGCGAGTACGGAAAAGTTACCTGCAATATAAGGGAGTTCGGAAACGATTGGGGAAACAACGAAATAGCTTCGCCGGATATGTTTTTGGAGGGCTCGGCGGATAACTATATAATAGAGTTCAGGGCAAAAGCTTCGCAACGGTTAAACTGCGTGTTTGCGGCAACCGAAAGCGGAAGGTGGCAAACGTTTGCCTGGCGGCAAATAACGCTTACAACCGAGGAACAGACCTTTTCCGTGCAGTGCGACAACAAAAATTTAAACGACGTTTACAGATTTTTATGGCAATTCGGCAACTCGGAAAACGCCAAGCACCAAAACGTTACGGTGGAAATAAGTCAAATTAAAATAAGTTTAAAAAACGACTTGGAAAGATAGAATATGAACGCTTTACAAAAAGCCGACGACCATATAGCAAAATTTAAGGGTAAGGTCAACGGCAAATACAGGTTAAAATATCATATGTCGCCGCCCGTAGGCTGGATGAACGACCCCAACGGTTTAATTTATTACGGCGGCAAGTATCACCTTTACTATCAGTTTTATCCTTATGACAGTCTCAACGGCGTAATGCATTGGGGGCACTTCGTATCGCAAGATTTAATTGCCTATACCGACGCGGGCGTTGCTCTCGCACCCGAAGAGCGTGGCGAAAACATATTTTCGGGCGGGGCTGTGGAGGCGGACGGCGCATTAAACGCTTTTTACACTCTGCATTACGAGCTTGACGGCGTTAAGACGGAAAAAATTTACCGCGAACAATCGGTTGACGGGCATACGTTTACGGGTAAGCGTTGCGTTTTCGACAACGAAAGCCTTCCCGAAAATATCAGCCGCACCGATTTCCGCGACCCCTGTCCCGTAAAAGCAGGCGACGGTTACTATATATTTATAGGCGGCAAGGATACTCTTCTGAACAGGGGCGTTATAATCGTCCTCGGCGGTCCGCTCGATAATTTGCAGTACAAGTTTACGCTCGGTCCGTTTGACGAGCTGGGGGATATGGGCGAGTGCCCCTCCTATTGCAGGGTGGACGGAAAGGACGTGTTGGTTGTTTCGGGCTGTAACGTAAAGCAGAGGGGCAACAGTTTTAAAAACGTAAATTCCAGCGTGTTCATCGTCGGCGAAATAGATTTTGTAAAGGGCGCGATGGAAGTCGATTTTATAAGGGAAATCGACAAGGGCGACACCTTTTACGCCCCGCAGTTTATAAACGGCGCAAACAGACCGATAATTGTCGGCTGGCTTGAAATGTGGGGCAAGCGCTATCCCACGCACGAGTGGGGGCACGGCTGGACGGGCGCGTTTTCTGTTCCGAGGGAAATTTCAATCGAGGGCGGCGAAATTTTGCAAAAGCCCGTTAAGGAGCTTGACGGTTATCTTACGCCCGCATATGGCGACGCCGCGCCCGCGTGCGCGGATATACGCTTGGAGTTTGACGGCGAGGGAAGCGTAACCTTGGCGGCGGAAAACGGCGAGGTTATAATAGGAAATAACGGCGGAGTGTACCTCGATACTACAAACTCCAACAATTTAAACGGTTGCGTCCGCAAAACCGATTTCTGCGGCGCGCATTGCCAAGTGCGCGTACTTTTAGACGTTTCCTCCATAGAGGTATTCGTGCGCGGGGGCAGGGAAGTTATTTCGAGCAGAATTTATTTAGACGGCGGCTACACGCTTAAAACGCAGGGCGCGGTCAAGGTTAAAAGCATAGCGGAAATAGGTGCAAAATTATGAAAAAAAAGTGGCTGTTGCCGCTGTTTACCGCGGCGGCTGTGGCGTGCGTAAGCCTTGTCGGTTGCGCAAAGCCCAATAAAAACACGGTGGAGCAGAACGGTAAAAAGGTATTCCCCGTTTCAACTTACGAGGATACTTTGCCCAAGTATATGGGCGACGTAATGCCCTTTTACGACGACGGGGTAATGAATATCTATCACTTGCAGGATACCACGGGCTCCAATTCCATATTCTATCATCCCATAGCCCGCATTACTACTTCCGATTACGTAAATTACACCGATTGCGGAGTATCGCTCGGCTTCGACGACGCGGACGAGGGCTCGGAATTTTATCACCCCGAAGCCACGAAGTCGCCCGACGCTGCTCTCGGCACGGGCTCGGTAATAAAGGATACGCAGGGCAATTACCACTTCTTCTACACGGGGCACAACGACAACGGTCAGGAAGAGGGGCTTAAATACAACGAGGTTATCCGCCACGCAAAGAGCTACGACAATCAAAAAACCTGGGTCAAGGACAGGGACGACGAAAACAAGGACTACGAGCTGAACCTCTACGGCTATGAAAACGACTTCCGCGACCCGTACGTTTACTACGACGGCGAGGACGAGAAGTACTATATGCTTGTAACCACGCGCGATTACGGGCGCGGCGTAATAAAGCGCTATTCGGCTACCGACCTTGACGCGCGCACGGAAGAGTGGAAGGACGAGGGGGTGTTTTTTGCCAACGACGACGGCGACTACAATATGGAGTGCCCCACCTACGTGGAGTGGAACGGCTTTTACTACCTTGCATACAGCGAACAGGGCGCCAACCGCGTTACCCATTACCGTTACAGGACGGAAAGGGACGGCGAGTGGAAGCGCTTTGAATTGGACAGCATAGACAACAGCGGTTTCTACGCGGGCAGGCTGGAAAAGGCGGGCGACGAGTTGTACGCGTTCGCCTGGTGCGCAAGGCTTTCAGGCGGCAGCGTGGGCGGCTTCGATTGGGGCGGCAACCTTGTGGTCCATAAAATGGTACAGCTTGAAAACGGTGAGTTGCGCGCGGTTATGACCGACGGAGTGAAAAACGCCTTCAACACGCAAGTTAAATACAGGTTCGGGGGCGTAAACGACGAGTGCAAAGAAGTGTCGTTTAGTGGCGGGGAATTTTCTTCGCGCTGTCTGGAAAAGCTGGGCAGGCACGTTACGAGAATGAGTTTTACCGTTAGTTGCGGCGACGGAAGCGGCGACTTCGGCATAACGTTCGCTCTGGACGGAGTGTACAATAACAGGTTGGGCAGTTCGTTAATAGCTTTCGACTTTAAAAACAATAAACTCGTATGCTACAACAACGTTTCGAGCATATTGCGGTACGGCTCTCCGCTGGCTTCCGTTCCTTTTAAATTCGAAGCGGACAAAAATTATAGGGTAAATATAATCGTAGACAGCGAGGTGCTAACCGTCTATCTTGACGACGCTGTTGCGCTGACCGTAAGGTTTGCGGGCATACACAGAAAGAATTTTGCCTTCTATTCCAACGGAAGCAAGGCGCAGTTTAAGGAGATTGCCTTTTATGAGTAAATTATATTCCGTGGGCGAGTTGCTAATCGATTTTCAGTCGGTCGGCACGGGCAGTTTAAAGGATACGGCGCAGTTTGTTAAAAACGCCGGCGGAGCGCCCGCCAACGTGTGCGTTCAGGCTGTAAAGCTGGGGCAACAAGCGGCGTATCTGACCAAGGTAGGCAACGACGGCTTCGGCGAGTTTTTAATTGAAACGCTTAAAAACGAGGGCGTGGACACCTCATATATACGTACTTCCGATAAGCACGACACATCGCTTGCGTTCGTAAGTTTTAAAGAGGACGGCGAAAGGCAATTCAGTTTTTACAGGCGCGCCGCCGCAGATTTATACTTTACCGCCGAGGACTTTAAAGACGTGCAATTTGAAGCGCGGGATATTTTAGAGTTCGGCAGCGTGGCGTTAAAGACGGAGGAGGCGCGTTCGGCGCATAAGTACCTCATAAAAAAGGCGCAAAGCGCGGGCGCGTCGGTGTTTTTCGACCCCAACCTGCGTTTTAACCTCTGGGAGGATAAGGAGCAATTGCGCGGTACGGTTTTGGAGTTTGCCCGCTTTGCCGACGTAATTAAAGTAGGGGTTGACGAACTTGAATTTATAACAGGTTTACCCGCCGAAAGCGCGGTTAAAGCTATGTTTAACGGCAAACTTAAAATTTTACTTGTAACCGACGGCGGCAAGGGCGCTAAATTGTATCTTGCCGACGGCAGGCGGTTTGACTGCGGCGGGTATAAGGTTAAGGCGGTGGATACCACGGGCGCGGGCGATTCCTTTTTCGGCGCGTTCATTGCGCAATATATGGCGGGTAACGGGGAATACGGCTACCTTGAAATGTTGCAATTCGCCTGCAAGTGCGGGGCGTATACGACTACGGGGTACGGCGCGATTCCCGCAATGGGAAACAGACAAAACGTTGATAAGGCGGTAAAATAAAAATGGCTTCTGTACAACTTGTAAACGTAAACAAGGTATACGACGGCGGCGTTCACGCCGTGCACGATTTTTCAATCGACATTCAGGACAAGGAATTTATCGTGTTTGTAGGACCTTCGGGGTGCGGTAAATCGACCACGCTGAGAATGATTGCGGGGCTGGAAGAAATTTCTTACGGCGACCTTATAATCGACGGCAAGGTTATGAACAGCGCCGCGCCCAAGGACAGGGACATTGCAATGGTCTTTCAGTCGTACGCGCTGTACCCGCAAATGACGGTTTACAACAATATGGCGTACGCCTTGAAACTGAGGAAAGTGCCCAAGGACGAAATTGACAGGCGCGTCAAGGAGGCGGCTAAAATTTTAAAGCTTACGCCCTATCTCGACAGAAAGCCGCGAGCCCTTTCGGGCGGGCAGAGGCAACGCGTTGCTCTCGGCAGGTCGATAGTAAGGCGCCCCAAAGTCTTTTTGATGGACGAGCCGCTCTCTAACCTCGACGCAAAACTGCGCGTTGCAATGCGCAGTGAAATCGTACGTATTCACGAGGAGGTGGGCGCAACCACCATTTACGTAACACACGACCAGATAGAGGCTATGACTATGGCTTCGCGCATTGTAGTAATGAAGGACGGGTTTATTCAGCAGATTGGCGAGCCTAACGAAATTTACCGCAACCCCGCCAATATGTTCGTAGCAGGCTTTATAGGCACGCCCGCAATGAACTTTTTGCGCGGTACGGTGGAAAAGGGCAATTTCGTGCTTTACGGCACTGCGGAAAAGATTAAACTTACCGCCGAGCAGAAAAAGCTTTTAAAAAATTACGAGGGTAAGCAAATAGTGTACGGCATACGCCCCGAAAATCTTGTGTTTGAAAAGAGCGAAAAATTTGAAAAGTTTAAGGACGGCGCTTTCAAAATGAAGGCGGGCATAATCGAACTTTTGGGCGACATAATAAACGTTCACGGCGCGGCGGGCGAAAGCAAAGTAATTTTAAAGATGAATAGCAAATACTCCGTAAAGGAGGGCAACGAGTTTAAAGTTGCCGTAGATTGCGAGTATGCAAGATTTTTCAACGCCACAACTACGAAAGCCATTACGCCCGAATACTGCGAGTACGAGGAAATTGAAAACACGGCGTCGCTTGACGAGGACAACGTAGTTATAATCGAGCAGAAGAAGCAGGGCGTTGTAAGCAAAGTGTTCGGCGCGGTTAAAAGCGCGTTCAAATCAAAAAACAAAGAGGACGGAAAGAAAGAAGAGGAAGCTTCCGCAGTTGAAAGTAAAGAGGAAGAAAAACAATCCGGAGAATAATTTAAAACATCATAGAGCTTGCGGCAGACAACTGTCTGCCGCAAGCTTTTTTGTTTAATTTAAACGGAGCATAAATGTTTAAAATTAAGAAAATTTTAAAGATTTTTAATTTTGGCAGTGATATAATTTTAACGGAGGCGCAATATGAAATACAATTGCCTGATTATAGACGACGAAAAAGTACTTGCAGATAAATGAAGCGCGTGGTGTTACTGCAATTACATTGGGCAAGCAACGTATATACGCACTTTTCGCGTGAGTTTATGAAGAAAGAGGCGCAAAAGGTAGACTATATTATATAATTGCTGCCGTTTACACCCAAGTTACACCCAAATTTAGGCGTTTTGGGCATAAAAAAGACCTTGTTAATCGTTCATTTCGTGGTAGAAATAACGAAAAACAAGGCTTTTTGGCTGACCGCATTGTTTTAAATTAGAACTTTCCAACTCTTCAAGCAAAATATCTTCGTCTTTGCCATTGATATTGTAGATTATCTTCAAGTGGTCGTCATAAAGATAAATCCTGTCGATAAAGGTGTCTATCAGCTTCGCCTTACCGTCTTTCGTCGTCGTGTCAATCTTCCTAAAATTATATAACGCCATTTTGAATTGCTCTTTGGTGAACAGCGGAGAAGTCGCTTTCTCTTTTACAAGTTGTTCTTCAAAGGCTATTTTCTGTTCTTCCAACTCATTAAGTCGTGCTAACAGCGTATCGGAAGCAACACCTTTCTGAATTGCCGTTAATATATTGTCTATCTCTTTCTGCTTTTCGGCTAATTGCTTTTCAAGCATCGGAAGTATGGTGTTTTCTTCATATTGCAAATCGTAGAGCAAATCGGCAAGCCGGTCAATTATTTCATCCTGTTTTAGAAATTCCATTGTCTTGTTTACAATAAAGTTTTCGATTTTTTCCTTATCGACTTTATATTTGTCGCAAAGATGTTTGCGCGCACGGTTACAGATATAATACCGATAGGCTTTGCCGTTTTGACTTGTTCCCGAATAAGCTGTCATCAATGCGCCGCACTTGCCGCAATATAGGTGCGTTGTGAGCAGATAGTCATTCTCGTCCTTATGGGCGGCGGGCGCAATGGAGTGTTTTTGTATCTTGTTTTGAACCTTTTCAAATAGGCTTTTATCTATAATGGCGGGAATAGCATCTTCCAACACAATTCCAGAATGACGATATTCGCCGATATAGGTGCGGTTAGATAACATATACAAAACGCTATTATAAGCTATGAGCTTCCCATCCGCGCGGCGCAACCCTTTTAATCTTAAAAAGTCATAAATTTCTTTCGCGGTCTTTCCATCTGCACACATTTGAAATGCAAGAGCAACGATAGGGGCAGAGTCTTCGTCTATGACAAGCCTATGGTCTATAACTTTATAACCGAAAGGGATCGCACCGCCGTTCCATTTGCCCTTTAATGCGTTTTCACGAAATCCACGCTTTACGTTTTGAGAGAGGTTTGCAGAATAATATTCCGCCATTGCTTCTATCATAGATTCAAGAATAATACCTTCGGGACCGTCTGAGATATTCTCTTTAACGGAGATGATTTTAACGCCGCTCTTGCGTAAAGTGTAGCGGTAGAAAGCGGAGTCGTAGCGACTGCGGGCAAACCTGTCCAACTTCCACACGAGAACTACGTCAAACAGTTTTTTGCTACTGTCGGCTATCATTTTCTGAAAGTCGGGACGATCATCGGTTTTAGCGGAGTAAGCTCTGTCTATGTACTGCCCAACAATTTCTATATCGTTGTATTTCGCGTATTCGTTGCAATCCCGAAGTTGTCCTTCGATACTTTCTTCCCGCTGATTGTCGCTCGAATAACGAGCATAAATTACTGCTTTCATTTTTATTCTCCACTGACCAATGTAATGTTTATACTGTACTTTTTACAACCGATATTACTTTACCATAGACATATAATGTATCTTCATCTGAAATTGGAATATCTTTAAAATCAGAATTCAATGAAACCAAGAATGTCTTTTTATCTTTATAAACACATTTTTTGCAATACACATCGCCATTGTAATAAAATGCGCCAATCTCGCCGTCTGTAAGAGTGTCACAAATTTTTATTAAAACTATGCTGTCATCGGGTATATCGGGTTCCATGCTATTGCCTGATATTTTTAACGCAAAATCACAAACCTGATTTTCTGTATCATAAGGTTCAAAAGGGATATCTCCTTCCATAATGTTATTGCCCAAGCCCGCAGATAATGGCAAATCAAATAACTTAATCGTTCTTAATTTGCGGGTTGTAATGGGGATCAATTTTTCAAAAGTTTCATTTTCAGGAATTTGCTTACTCCACAATTTAATAGTATCCATTGCGCCGCTTATGTCTTTTAAATAAGCATATAAATGATGAGTATTTAGCAGATAAATAAAACAAAGTACATCTTTTGCCGTGCGTTGTTTTTCATCATCAGATATAAACTCATAAAAATTTATATCATCATGCATATTATAAACCTGTTCTTCATAATGGCTTTCATTATGTAATATTAAGCGATACATTAGATTTTCGAAGTATAATGATTTTTCTCCTAATGTTGATAAAACATTTGAATCACATGAAACTTCTTCAATACTTTTTCTGTAAGTAAAGGTGGAGAATGCTTCTAAAATTCGACGCATTTCATTCCCTATGGTAATGCCATTTCCGATATCTCCATTTTTTGCGAAATTATACACGTTTGCTAACAAAGTAGCATATTCGCTTCTGCGGCTTTCAAATCTTTTTAATTGTGTGCCTTTTAATTCCCAGGGAGTATAAACTAATTTAGATAAATCAGCTCTGCCTTTTCTTGATTTACATATTTCGTCTAAAGCTTTCATAAGGTCGAAAATGGTAGTGAGATCATGTGATAGCAATAAAACTTTACTATTTTCATTTCCTTTTACAATTCGATTAATTTGATATCTTAAAAAAGACATTATACCTACTTTATTCTCAAAATCAAAACTTGAGATAGGGTCATCATTTACTATTAATCCTTCCTGTTGATATAGTTTTGAAATATCTTGATTAGCTACAATTTGTGTAAAGAAATAGCAAAGAGCTATTATATTTCGTTCACCCAAAGATACATCTTTAGGACGCACATTGTTACCGTTTGATTTTAGATAATATTTGTTATCTCGAAGTTCAATGGATAATCTGCCTTTCTTAAAAAATACATAATCTAAAGCATTATTAATACTATTGATCGCTAATCCTACATCTTGTTTTCTCTGATTTAAAGCTTTTAATTCTTCACGTTTATCACTCAGAATTTTTAGCTTTTTTTCTAAATCAGCCTGAGCAGTGGCAAAATCCTTTGACTGTTTTTTATATGCTTTAAAATCTTGAATAACATCTATATGAGCTATTTTTTTGTTAAGTGCTATTAGTTCGTTTAGTTTGTATTTTTTTTGTTTAACAGCAGAATTAAAATCCAAACGTTTTTTTTCAAGTTGCGAAAGCAAAATATTTAAAGAACCAACCTCATTAAATAACCCATTTACCGCCATCGTATAAGGTGTATAAATTTTATCTTTTTTTACTGTAATGGCATCAGAATATTCTTGTAATAATTTTTTGCAAACAACAATCTTGTCAGCAATAGTTCTAACCAAATCACTATCAAGCGAGGAGTAAGTGCTGTAATTTTCATCAAAGTTTGGAAAAACTATTTTAGATAATTCATCAATATGATACTCAGTATCTTTATTTAAAACTCGGTTTATACTTTCAATTAAAGACTTTTTATATTCTTCATCAACTGACTGAAAGCAATAAGGACAGAATTTGGTAGTATCTTTACCAAATTCTAATCGTGCACTTTCTATAGAAACTTGTCCGTTGCTTTGAATAATTGATAAAATTTGCTTTTCTCGCTCACTTAAACAAGGTTGCTCTATTTTTTTTGCCAACAAAACACATATTTCATTTTCCCAATCAGAAGAAAAAGTAATTTGCTTTATTTCATTTGGATATGTTATTGAATTATCATCTAATTTATCATATAATGCCTTTTTTTCTTTAAATTCATTTTGAAGATCATCATAAGTTTGTGTAACTGAAAGTGTGCAAATTTCTGTAACAATATCATCTGTGACGGAGGTGTTTCTGCGGTTACCTTTTAGTTTTGAGTCGCGTTCTGCCCAACCTCCAGCTTTTTTTAAAGTATCTTGTATTCGTTGCCAATAATATTTAGGACTAAGCGGATTATTGCTTTGAATGTACTGCTGATGAAGTGCATCAGCTTTTGTGTATTCCTCCTGTGCGCTATCTATTTCTTTTTGACATGCATCAATTTGTGATTGAATATCTGTTTGACCACCCAATAGGATTATTGTTCCTAATCCGTCATCATCAATTTTAACGTTTTTATCAATATAAATTTCATTGAACACGAAAACACTATCTTTTATATCGGGTAGAGAGAGGTCGTGTTGATTTTCATCTATAAATGTGGCAGATAATTCAGTTGAATAATCTTTATCTACCGAAACCTTTATACCTTCAGAAATGGTACTTTTCCCGCTTCCGTTTTTACCGTAAACCAAACTGATCTTTTCTTCCGGCTTAGTAAAAAAGATAAATTTTGTTTCATTTGCAAAACATTTACCTTGAATCTTAATCCCTCTTATTTTATCTATCATAGTTTTTCCTCACCTGTAATTAGTTTCTAAAAGTCCATATTACTATTTATTTGATATTAGCGTTAAAAGAATTTCTTTCAATTTCGCATTTGCGGGGGAGTTGGGGTCGAAACACATTTCAATTAACTCTTGCATTTGCTTGTTGTCCTTAAATACCTGCGGTTGAAATTCGTATAGTTTTCCCTGCGGGTTCTCTGTTCTGCCGAAGATATAGTCAAGCGATACGTCGAAATAATCCGCATACTGTATAAGCACGTTAAATGACGGAAAGGTTGTCCCGTTCTCGTAACGATAGATAGAGGGCTGGTCAACGCCTTCGAACATTGCCGCAAGTTTGGCTTGCGATAGATGAACGCCTTCCCGTAAAGCCTTCAAGCGTTCTCCTACGATTTTTTTATCCATAAAAACCTCAATTCTAAAACTTACAAGTATTATAGCATAAATTAACATTAAAGTCAATGTTAAATAAACATTTATCAAAAGCAAAAATTTAAGGAATTCTTAAAGATTTCCGCTTTGAAAAATGGTATAATCGATACGGAGGTGCCGTCTGAAATATAATTGCCTTATAATCGACGACGAAAAAGTACTTGCGGACAGTACGGCGGAATATTTTAATCTTTTCGGCGTAACTGCGGTTGCCGTATACGGCGTGGACGATTGCCGCAAGTTTTTCAAAGAAAATACAGCCGAACTCATACTGCTCGATATAAACTTGGGCGACGGAAACGGCTTTGACTTATGTAAGGAACTTCGGGAAAAGACGAATATTCCCATACTGTTTATTTCCGCACGGACAAGCGACGACGACAAGATAATCGCTCTCAATATCGGCGGCGACGATTACGTTCAAAAACCGTATTCGCTTGGCGTTCTTCTTGCCAAAGTGAAAGCCGTGTTAAAGCGGTACGGACAAGCCGCAACTACTAAATATTCAGACGGTTATTTGACTGTCAACTTTCTATCAAAACAAGTTAAAGTAAACGGCAATACGGTAAAACTAACCACGCTTGAATTTAAGTTGCTTACTTATCTTATCGAAAATAAAGGTAAGGTTATATCAAAAAAGGAACTCTTTGAGAACGTTTGGGAAGATAAATTCACGGGCGACGGAACATTGAACGTGCATATTAGAAGATTGCGTGAAGCCATAGAAAACAACCCAAACGAGCCGAAATACATTATTACCGTTTGGGGCGACGGTTACAAATTTACGGGAGGCAACGAATGAAAAAGCAAGCCTTTTTAATCGGTGTTCTTCTCGTACTTATTGCCGAGATTATTACGCTTATTGTCTTTGCAGTAGAAACGCCCAACTTCTCGCAAGATACCGTTGCCGTAAACGAAGTTATGCAATCGGTAACGGAAGATTTTAATATTTTGGAAGAACATAAAAATACTACCGCTCTCGACTATGTTGTTTTAGACGAAAACGGTAATCTTCTGTATAAAACAAAATCGGGACTTTCCGAAAGCGTGAATGAAGCAATCACACACAGAGATACGATACTCGATATTACTACCGACAGCGGTATAGTCGGCAAGGTCATTATTTATAACGACGGTGCGCAAACACTACAAGCACAAAAGCGGACGGCAATTATCATTTTGTCGGTTGCAATCATTATAAGCGGCGGAATCTGTATCGGGTACGCCGTCTATATGTACGTTACAATGATAAGACCGTTCCGCAAGCTCAAAGGTTTTGCCGAGCGCATAGCAGGCGGCAATCTCGATATTCCGCTTGAAATGGATAAGCGCAATCTTTTCGGCGCATTTACAGAGAGCTTTGATATTATGCGTTCGGAACTTAAAAAAGCCCGCATTGCCGAAGCCCAAGCACAGCAAAGCAAAAAAGAACTCGTTGCAAAACTTTCGCACGATATAAAAACGCCGGTTGCAAGCATAAAAGCCGTTTCCGAAGTCGGACTTGCGGTTGCCACCAATGAAAAAGAGAAAGCGAACTATACGCATATCATAGGCAAAGCCGATCAGATAAATACGCTCGTTACAAATCTGTTTACTGCAACGCTCGAAGAATTACAACAGCTTACCGTTACCCCTACGAACATAGACAGCAAACAAGTAAAAACACTAATTGAAAATGCGGATTATATGCACCGTGCGGCTGTTCCCGATATGCCCGAATGTTTGGTGTATGCCGATAGTTTAAGGTTGCAGCAGGTATTCGATAATATCTTTGCTAACTCATATAAGTATGCAAAGACTGACATTATCGTAACGGCGCAAAAAAACCAAAACACCGTTGATGTTGTTATAGAAGATTACGGCGGAGGTGTTTTACCCGAAGAATTGCCTGTACTGAAAGAAAAATTTAAGCGCGGAAGCAACTCCGCAAATACCGAAGGCGCGGGCCTTGGGTTGTATATTTCAGACTACTTTGTGAAAGAAATGGGAGGAGAGATGAAAGCGGAAAACGGCGAACACGGGTTGAAAGTTACGGTTACTCTTGCATTAAGCGGAAAATTATAAATAAACGGCGCAAGCAAAAGCACGTTCGACATTGCCGAACGCCAAAAAATTTGTGAACTTATTTAAGAAAAATTTAAGAAATCGTTAAAGACATTTAAGAATTGAAAATGTAAAATGAGCGTGTAAAAAGGAGGTTTCTATATGCAACAGCAAATATTATTGAAAACCGAAAAATTGTGTAAGACTTTTTCTAACGGAGGTCAGCAACAGCACATTCTTAAAAACATTGATTTGGAACTTTATAAAGGCGATTTTACCGTAATTATGGGCGCAAGCGGTGCAGGCAAATCTACGCTTTTATACGCACTTTCGGGAATGGATACGCCGTCGCTCGGTACTATCAATTTCGGTAATAAAGTCATTTCTGATTTGTCGCAGGACGGTCTTGCGGTGTTCCGCCGCGACCATTGCGGGTTTGTATTTCAACAAATCTATCTTATCGACGGAATGAGTGTTATTGATAATGTGCTTTCCGCAGGACTGCTTGTAAGCAAAGACAAAAAGGCACTTGTGGCAAAGGCAAAAGAATTGTTTGCGGCTGTTGACATATCCGAAGAAACGCAAAAGAAATTTCCTACGCAAATATCGGGCGGCGAAGCGCAAAGAGTCGGTATTGTTCGTGCGCTTATCAATAGCCCCGAAATACTTTTTGCCGACGAGCCTACGGGTGCGCTTAATTCAAAGACGGGACTTGACGTTTTAGACACACTCACGAAGTTTAACAAGCAAGGTCAAAGCGTTGTAATGGTTACGCACGATATGCGTTCCGCACGTCGCGGCAACCGTATTCTCTATCTCAAAGACGGCGTTATTTTGGGCGAATGCAATTTGGGCAGATATTCGCACGGCGACGTGCAACGGCACGAAAAACTTTCCGCTTTCCTAAAAGACATGGGGTGGTAAAATGAGAAAGCTATTTCTTATCGCACGTTCAAATATGCGAAAAGCAAAAGGACAGACTGTGGCTATCGCCGTACTGATTTCGCTGGCGGCTATGCTCTTAAATATTTGGCTTATGCTGTCTATGGACTATAAAGCCAACTTCGATAGATACCACGACAAGCTCAATGCCGAACACGTTACGCTTTTGGTGAACGATACGGATAGTGTGCCAAAATTCTTATCGCAAACGCTTGAAAGCGATCCCGAAGTAAAAGAATACCGTCTGGACCGCTGTATGTATATGGTCGGCACATTCTCTTATAACGGCGGACAAATGAACGGACAGTTTATCTTTATGGATAAGCAGACGGCTCTGTCGCGCTCAATAGGCAAAGCCGAAATAGTTGAGGAAGGCAAATTCACGAGCGGAGTATATTTGCCTATGCTCTATAAATCAAATGATTATTCCATAGGCAAAACGATTGAAATATCTATCGGCAGTCATCCTGTAACATATACTGTATGCGGTTTCTTCAACAGCGTAATGATGGGGTCGCATAACTGCGCGTTAACGCAAATTCTACTTACACAGGATCAATACGCCGAACTCGAAGAATCGAATTACGCGTATCAGACAACGCTGTGCTCGGTGCGTTTGAATGAAAAAGCAAAGAATCTTACCTATGAGGCTAAGATAAAGGCAATCGTTTCGGAGAGTTTCCCTAATACGCAAATGGCGAGCAACTGTTATGACATAGTTACACAATCGCGATATATTTCGCAAGGAATTTGCTCGGCAATTATGAGCGTTATGGCGTTTTTCGTACTTTTAATTACGCTTGTAGTAATAGTATCTAATATCATTAACTATATACAGGTCAATATTAAAAATCTCGGCGCACTCAAAGCCGTTGGCTATACTTCCGGACAGCTCGTTTTATCTCTCTTGTTGCAGTTTTTAGGGTTGACTGTCTTAACGGCAATCGTGGGTGCAGCGCTCTCTTATGCGCTTTTTCCTGCCATAAACGCAATGATGATAGCGCAGACGGGAATACCGTATGCAATTCATTTTTTACCGTTGCCCGTTATAATCTCACTTATAATATTGGGAGGTACGGTTGCTCTCTCCGTTTGGCTTTCCACCCGTAGGATAAAAAAGATAGAGCCTATCGTTGCATTGCGCTCAGGCGTGCGAACACACAATTTTAAGAAAAACCGCGTTCCGCTTGAAAAAACGAGAGCCCCTTTAAATTTTGCGCTTGCGCTCAAAACTACGCTCTCGGGCGTTAAACATAATATAACGGTTTGTATAACAATGCTCGTTCTCTCGCTCGTGGTTGTGTTTTCGGGACTTATTACTGAAAACATAATTGTCGATATGACGCCGTTTCTTAATTTAATCGTCGGAGAAACGGCAGATAGCGCAATTAACGTACAAACAGAAGTTGAGGACGATTTTCTTGAAATATTGAATTCTGACAGCCGCACGGAAAAGGTATATTTGTATAATTCTTTGAACGTATCGCACGTCGGCGGAGTGGAAATTATGGCAACGCTTTGCGACGATTTTTCAAAAGTAAATAATCAAAGCGTGGTATTCAAAGGTAGGTTTCCCAAATTCGATAACGAAATTGCAATCGCCGCAAAATACGCAAAAGAGAAAGGTTTTGCAATCGGCAATGAAATAGAAATAACGGCGAACGGCAAAACCGAAAAATATCTTATAAGCGGTTTTACGCAAATTACAAACAATCTCGGCAGGGATTGCCTTTTGACAAGACAGGGTTACGAGCGATTGGGAGCGTTGCAGAGCGTTACTTATTATATCAATCTCGTGGAAGGTACGGATATAGACACTTTCAATGAAGAAATGAAAGGAAATTTTTCGGATAGCGTAAACGGCGTAATAAATGTTTTGGCTACGATTGAAGGCGCAGGAAGCGTTTACGTTTCGCTTATGACTATAATAGTAATTGCAATACTAGTGCTTTCAGCGATTATCATAGCGTTTGTGCTGTATTTGTTGGTGCGCACATTGCTCAATAACAAAAAGCGCGATTACGGTATACTTAAATCGTTGGGTTTTACTACAAAGCAACTCATTTTGCAGACGGCGCTTTCGTTTATGCCCGCTATTATCCTATCAACTGTTGTCGGCATTATTGTAAGCTGTCTTGTTATCAATCCGCTTATGTCGTTGTTTTTAAGCTCTATGGGTATTGTTAAGTGTACATTCAGCATCCCCGTCGCTTTCTCTACGCTTGCTGGAATTGGGCTTATCTTTATATCCTTTGGTATTGCGTGCTTACTGTCGCTTAAAATCAAAAAGATAGCACCCCGCCATTTGCTCGTCGGCGAATAAGGAGAACTATGCAACTATATGTAGGCTGTCCGCGATGCGGTTATAAGTTATGCAAGGGTGAAGAAGGTTCTCACGTTATAATCAAGTGTCCGCGATGTAGTGTTCACGTCAGAATTAAGATAGACGAGAACACTTCCGCGCACATCTTAACGAGTGAAGAAATCGAAGCGGAACGAAATATTCCCCGTATCTTTTACGTCAATCCGGACTTTCAAAAAGACACGGGAACGGACAAATAGCTTTTTTCGACAAAACTTCCCGTAAATAGACGTTTTATTGCCCGTTTACGGGCAGTGAACATCTTGCGCCGATATATGATATAATACATACTATACCGCGATAGAGTAACGAGCGGTAGTGTACCTTTTAGGGTAGAAGTTCTGCGGTGGACGTTAAAGAGTTAGTCCATAGAAAGCAGAAGGTTTTGGGCGGTAAAGCCGCCCGCGCCTTAGCTTACGGATAGAGCGTAGGTTTTTAAGAGTACGCCTTTAAGGGCTCCCAAAAAGTATCGAAGAACTTTTTGGGAAAAGGAAAAACAACGTAGCGAAATTACAGTTTGCGCTTGCACAAACTGTTGAAAGCGAAGTTTGTTTTGACGCGCCGTGATAGGCTTTTATAAGTGTACAATTTTTTCGGTTAAGGAGTGTCTTTTGAGCTAAAACATTACTAACAATTCCATAGAATGGCTAACCACCATAGAGCAAAATCATATTGCTAAACACGGTTAGAGGTCGGTGATACGTAAAGTGTTCAGCGGCTTTTTTCGCGCCTTTTTACGGTATCAATTCCACTCTTTCTTGTGTGGACGAAGATATAAAAACTAACAATTCGGAGGTAAATCTATGACAATAAGACCGCCTTAATACGGCAATCAAACGGTAAGCATAGTTCTATCGTTCTGTGGACGGAAAGCCCCGCAGGGCGAACGAAACTTATGAAGCGAAGCGAAATAAGTGTAGTGAGCTACACTTAAAGAATTTAAGTCATTAGGAGGACGAAACTATTTATATCATTTGCAACTTAAAGAAACTGAAAAAGGACGCCGTTACAGACGTCGAAGAAGAAAACGAACGCGACGAATATTATCAAGCGACCAACCCGCAAATAGACAGTTCGCGGACGAAAGACAACTACCACATTGTAACTCCGTCGGGAAGGTATATGGACGTTATCGAAGAACGAATTGCAAGACTGCATTTGAAACGCAAGGTGCGCTCGGATGCCGTATATATTGTGTCGTTTGTTCTCGGTGCAAGTCCCGAATTTTTCAAGGTGTCCACGAAGGAAAAACAGTTTGCTTTCTTTCGGGATTGTGTAAAGTTCTTTCAAGACAAGTATGGCGAAGAAAACGTGCTGTCGGCTATCGTGCATATGGACGAAACAAATCCGCATATGCACTTGAACCTTATACCGATTATCCACGGCAAGCTGTGTGCAAAAGACTTGTTTGACGGAAAGCTCTCCGCACTCCAAACGGAGTTTTGGAAAGAAGTCGGAGAAAAATACGGACTTGACAGAGGCGAGCCAAACAGCCAAGCCGAACATTTGGATACAGCTGAGTACAAGGCGAAAAAGATTGTAGAAGCCGCCGAGCAAAAACGCGCCGAAGCGGAAGAATATTCGGAAGCGTTACAGCAAGCCGAGCAAGGCGAAATCGCCCATAGCAAAAGCGGACTGCGAAAGCAAATCGTAGCTGTAACCGCCGAAAATGCCGACCTTAAAAAGCGGTTGGACAAAGTAATGCAGGAAACGCTTGACATTGACAAAGAGAACAAAGAACTCAAAGCGTACAAAGTCCGAGCGGCAAAAGCACTTGAACTGCTTGCAAAGTTAGAACGTGAAAACCCGTCGGCTTATAATGCGCTTTTTGAAAGCAAACAAATACCGCCCACTTCTTCATCAAAGAATTGGTGGGCAAAGTAACAATTGAATAAATCTATAAGGAGATAACTTTATCGAGTAATCCATGCCCAAAAGTAAGCAACAAGCCAACACTAAATGTGATATTCCAGACAGTCAACTTAAATCTCTCGCAAGAGTATTGCTCCCGATTATGCGGGAATATCTGTCGTCCGAACAAGGACAAAAAGACTTTGCCGAATGGCAACAATCACAACTGAATAAACAATCAAAAAATAAAGAATCCCGTTAAAGCATATAGGGATAGCCGTTGAAAAAGACGGAACACAGAAAACGCCATTGTGTAGCGGTATATAAATGAAAGATAGATAATTAAGCTATGCCGTACATAAACTGATAGAAACGGCAAGCGGCAGAGCCAATTTCGGCTCTGCCGCTATTTCTATTTACAGAAGTTTTCGTATTCTTCCATATAAACAAATAATCCGAACGTCTTGCGAATTACGAAGAAGTTCGAATTATTACAATGTGGCTGGGGTAGCTGGATTTGAACCAACGAATGACGGAGTCAGAGGCTTAAAAACAAATTTTCAACCACAATATATAGTGGTTATCAAACAAATAACACCATAATATCTGCTAATTTCGATGATTTTCAATTTTTAACTCCCATATTGCTCCCAAATGATTTTACATCGTTTGGGGGTATTTTTTTACCTTGTCTTTGCAAATTTTATTGCACAATTTTTGAATGACGGACAGAAAATGCTTTCAACCCGCTTTTGTCCGTCATTCAATGCCAATTTGGGAGCTACTCCCAATTTCCACAACGCCTTGTTGCTGATTTATGGGAGTACACCTCCCAAATTTAGCGTAGCTCCCAAAATTACATAATAAAGATAATAGCAGAGATAAATTACTCGCTTACTGCTATTAAAGAAAAACCAATTTCTCCTTGTTTTAAAATCTTGTAATAAAAAAACTTTGTAGCCATTGAAAAATTAAACGTGTTTAACTCTATCTCACGGACTTCATAATTATTCTTCAAAACCCAGTTGTAATAATTTTTCAAATGCTTAACAATATCACGTGCAGCTTGTATTCTTGCTTGCTTACGATTATCGCTTAAAGCTATATCCTGAGCTGGTTGCTTTGTAACATAAATAATTACGTTTAAAATTTGAAGTAAAGAGAACTTCCTTACATAGTTGTCAAATATTTGATCAATTTCTTCAATATTGTAATTTGTAATATAGTATTTCTCGAAAATAGACAAAAGAAAATTTAAAGCTTCATCTTTATTAATTTTTAACCACAATTCACTTATTTCTTCATTGGAAAGATTAAAATTACCGTTTTTTAAAATTTCCAAGTCATTTTCACTTAGCCAAATATCATAAAAAACTTTTTCACCCCAATGCGAACTTAATTCAAATTCAGTGCCATTATTTCTGAAACTAAAATTATTTATAGAATTTGCCTTAGATAGTACTAAATAACTGTTATCTTTAAAATAATTGATTAATTCATCAGTTTCATCATTATTGGCAAGCAGCTGCAAGTTACAATGATACCCAGACAAAGAAATTACATTACCGCCATCTGCTCCATAATGAATAAGTGCACCTAATAATAATTTGCCCCATACGCTTAATTCATCAATCGATTTTCTTTGTACAGTTCTCTGTTCAGTTATATAGTTCTCAATCATCTTATTGCGTTTATCTATACAGCCAGAGCAGTTAAAGTTATCGTACGAATTGCGGTAAAATCTATGTCCACATAATGGGCAATATAAATCTTTCTCAGTACTTGACCTTGTGGGGGGCTCATGTTGCATTAGAGTTCCGCAATATTCACATTTTACATCTGTTATGACATCATCAAAAAGATATGTAATTTGAGATGAACGCAATCCGCTCAAACCAAACTCTTTTATTAATTCAGTAGTAGGCTTATCGCTATTATAATATTGGTTAAACAAATCAGCTTTTTGTTCGTCTGTCAAAATAAATGTTTTACGAGCTAATTCTTTATTCATAACTATTTATTAATTGCTTATTTCTTAAAATCAGTAATGTGAAAATATTTTTTTGCAAGGGAATTAATTTCAGATAATAACCTGTCTTCTAATCCACGCCTATCTTTATAATCATCTTTTTCAATTTCAATAAGAGGAATATCATGTTCTTTATATGATTTTCTTTTTCTATCTTTATTTTCTAAATATTCTTTTGTGTTCATTCCCCAATATTCAATATAAATACCGTGTCTGCTATCAGTAACAGGAATAAACCAATCCGCAGTTATAGTTTGTTCATCCGCACTAATAGGAACTTTCTTTTCATAGCAATGAACAATTCTTAAATCGTATAAAATATCATCTATTACGCTTTCAGGGTAGCTTTTTACATAATGACCGTCAGCGGTTCTGTTTACTTCTTCTCTGCGAGCATCTTGAATTTTAGTATATTCTGAACTAGTCTGTTCTTCTTTTGGTGATTTTTTCTCTATAATATCTTTAATATCTGTTACAACTCTATCGGTTAAAGATTGCTCGCCAAATAAATCCTTTGTCAGCACCGCTAATGCCATAAGTTTATTGCAATTGGACTGAACATAGTCAAAATTTTTCATTCGGTAAATGTTAGAGCGCAAATTGAAATAGTAATCTTTTAATTCAAATATCTTTGCATTTTTATCGAACGTATCTTTATAATCAAGCATTTCATAATAACATTCACGGCATAAAGAACCGTTTGGAGCTTCTTCACCGCAAACTATACAATTGCCATCTTCTTGCCTTTGGCGTTCAATTGGCGTTTCGTCAAAATCAATATAATCTTTTTCATCGGCGATACTTATAAATTTAAAATCTGCCTTATTTAAAATTTCAAGCATTTCGTCTTCGTCATATTTTTTAAAACATTTTCTGCAAAATGCATATCCAGTAGTTTCAGCACCACACGCTACGCATTTATTAAAGCCCTCTGTAGGTAATTCAGTAAAAGTATATCTACCACATTGGCAAAGAGTGCCGACATTATGCCACTTACCACAATTATCACATTGAATAATATTGCCATTTTTAAATTCAGTTGCGTGTTTTTTACAAAGTCTATCTTTTCTGTAATTTCCCATATATGAACTTGTAGGTTCACCGCAAACTGGGCATATCATTTTTTCAGCCATAGTATAATTCCTCTTGTTATTATTTATTGTCTTAATTAATAGAAAGAAAGTACTAAATTGCGATTCCGTTTTTTCTTAATATTTCACAGTTGATCGCATCTTCTATATCATTTTTTAGCATACGCATATTGGGATATTTTCCTTGATAAATGGCATTTTTAAATGCCTTTATTATTCGATCATCTTTAATAAATTCCTCATCAGTAACTTTAAGTTTGATAACTAGATTGCTATAACAAAGCTCTGCAATTTTTAATTTATCTTCTAAACTTATTTCATTAAATTTTATAATCTTTGAGAATCTGGAAAAGATGGGAGACCCAAGATTTTTTTCTGCCTCATCTTCAGATAAATAATTTGATGTACAAATAATAATACATTTTGAGATGTCAACCTCGTAATTCGCATCGACAAATTTACCTTCGTCAAACATTTGATAAAAAGCATTATAAAATGAAGGGTGAACCTTGTCAAATTCATCTAATAATATCACGTTTGATTTTCGTCTTATTAGTTCGCGAGCAAAACTATCTTCGCCGTGTTTTGAGCCAAAAATATATTGATGTGCACTTGTTGTTTGTTGCATCGAAAACTGAATTCGAACCATCTCGCCGCCAATGCACTCGCTTATGAATTTTGCGGTTTCAGTTTTACCTATACCAGAATTTCCTAAGAAAAGCAAAGTTGCGGGACGTCGGTTATTAGTATTAGTAAGTCGATAAATTGTTGGTAACGCTAATTTAATGACATGAGGTTGTCCAATAACATTATCATCAAATTTTTCTGACATCAGTTTAAGTGATGAAAATTGAAGAGCGGGATATTCAGTGGATTTTTCTGAAATAATGGCTTCATCATAATTTCTGCGTATATCATTATAAATTTGCAGTGGGGGATTACATAGCCAAAGAGTTTCTATATCTACTTTGAGATTTCTTAAGACATTATTTGTAAAGCCCAGTATTGCCCATTCAGCAAGACCTCCATAGTCGTCTGTATGAACTATCAAATTTTTCACAACTAAAGGATTGTCGCTGTCTTTTTTTTCTAATCCTTTAATTGTAACTTCTTTTGTAGAAATATGGTCAACTATATCAATTAGGAAACTTACTGGAGATAAATCTTGTGTTAAATAATTGAAATCATCATCTGTTCCCCAGAATATATGTATTTTATCCATTTTATCTTAAAACTCCGGCAAGTACTACGTCATAGACATCTAATTGATTAGATGATGTTTCGATATTTCCACTGTAATCGATGCGTTGAGAGGCTTTTTGTGTGCCAAACTCAAATTCTTTTTCAACGCTTAAATCTTGCTTATTTATCTTGCCAACTTTGATAGCGAAATAAGTTAACTGCATTTTGGGTAAGTCAGACATAGTATAATTATTTCTAAAAGCATCTAGATTAAATCTCAAAATCTTTTCATTGCCGTCAATAGTTGTTAAGAATTCATAATAACCACGCCCTTTATTAATAGAATCTTCGAGTTTAGAGATATCGAGATTATATTGACTATTATCTATTTTGACGGGCATTTGACCTTTTAGGATACTTAGAAAAGGTGCAACTAACATTAAATATGTGAAAGAATTAACTTGTGGATAAACTGATGCGTTATGAAAAATTTCAATTCCTTCACATCGTTTGTTTTTTGTACGCTTATTATCGTTTTCTAAAAGAGCAATAAAATCTGCTAATAAAGTATTTTCTAAAATATTTTTTGCTATTCTATCGCTTTTTCTATTCGCAGATGATTTGATTTCCGTTTCTGCTTTAAATGATACTCCGCTTAGGAAACTAAATATTTTGGCTAATCCTTTTTTTTCTGTACTTAAACCAAAGCCAGCATCGGCAGACGCATTTAAATCAGTACTAACATCCGTAACAAATTCTGTTGTCTTTTTTAATTCTCCGCCTGCAATTATTTGCATGTAGTCAGCAACAAAAGTTTCATCAAAATAAATTATCTTTAGAATATCACTTTTTTCCATTTGATTGCTCCGATTATTTTTGTTTGTGTGTCTCTTAATCTATTAATTTGGTTGTTAGATAATATTTATTAAAGCATTAATTAGAACTGAAAAAATTGTCAAGATTTTTATTGCCTAATTGTTTTCTCGATAATTTCATCAATTTTATTGCGTAATGATTGAATTTTCTCTTTAATTGCTGTTTGCTTATCAATTTCCTCTTGAATCAAATCTACTATTTCTTGCTGTACTTCCATAGAATTATCGGGAAGAGGGAATTCGCGCACTACAATAGGGAAGATATTTGTATTGTTTCCCAATCCTTTTTTGTAGATTTCAATAAGATATTGGAAATAGGTGCTACGCATATAATAATAGGCAAATTTAGGATTGTAGTTTTTTAATCGAATTCTCATAGTAAAATCCGCAAATATTGCATCTACATCATCTTCAATTAAGGCTACTTTGCCTATGGTGCCCTCGCCAGAACGCGCAAGCAAAATATCATCCCGCTTAATGCGCTTTTCTGATATTGAATCCGAATAATGTTTTGAAACCGTTTGCGCTTCATCGACATCGAACTTCCAATCTTTAATGGTTGCCATAGATAAATAGTAAAAAGTTCCGGAGCTATCGTAATCTTCAGGTGAAACACTAGCACCTAAAATAATTGGTTCTGCAAGAAAATGCTTAAACTTTTTATCGGTTATCCTTTGCAATTCACTTTCTACAAACTGTCCAGTTGGTCTATGAAATTTTGCACTAAATCGAAGATCGGGGTTGTTCGCAAAACAATTTAATGAAGAGGTATAATCCGAAAGCTGTTTAAGTTCGTTAAATTTATCGTAATTAAACTTAAATTTTTGATGAAAAATGGAATCTATAATTTGTTGTATAGGGGTAATACAATTATTCAATTTCTCAATCTGACTTTCGAAATAAAGAATTTGATCAGTAAGACCTTCTTGATGTTTACATAGAGTATCAATTATAAATTTATTAAATTTTAATTCTACAATATCTTTTTCGTTGATAGTTGGATATCCTTTACCTTGCCGAGAAATCGACATTATTGCATTAAAAAATCTGCTTCGTAAACAGTAATACATAATTACTGGTATTTTTTTTGGTTTTAGTATTATGAATGCGGAAGTAAAGTATGTTTTGGAATTGGACTCTGTAATACGAACGTACTTCTTAAGATTTGGACGAACTTTTGATAATAATATCTCATCTTTCTCAACCGAGATAATATCGCCTTTTTCAATTTTAGAAAAATAATTTTCGTTTAAAAGATTCCTGTCTTTTTTGCTTAACTGTTGAGCATAAGCAAAACCGTTTTTGTCCACGTCGCCGATCTCGCAATATAGAAAGCTTTCTCCTATACAATCCAAATTAATCTTGGGCGATGACTTGATTTCAAATAAATCATTAAAAGAATAGCAATCAAGGTCAGTAGTTTGCTTATAAAAATGATAGTCAAAATCCTGCCTTAAGCTTTTTTCTTTCGATAACTTATTAAGATTTGTTTTTAATACTAACATAAAGTTCCTCAATCCCAGTGCAAATCACGCATATAGTCAAGAATGGTTGTTTTTATTCCGTCGTCCACTAAAATTTGTCCAGTATTGTCAATACGATATAAATCATTTGGCATTGCTTTCTCGCCACGTTTTGAGCGTTTATATCCAATATTTTCAGCTTCTGCCATAAAAATATCATAGTTGAGTCTATCGGAAACTTCTCCGAATACCCACCAAGTGTTAACATAGCCATACAAATCTTTTGTATCATTATCGATGGAGCATAGGGTTGTTAACTCTTCCCTGTATTTTTTTATAATGTCATTTTTGGAGAGCGATTGATCAGTTTCTGCAAGATATGATTTTAACATCTTTCGAAGTAATTCAGCTTCCTCAAGTTCTGTTAAATCTTTAATGGAAGGGAGCTTTGCTTTTATCTTTTTCCCATCATGCACATCTAAAATGTTTTCCACTCTGGTCTTCAAAGTAGCAAAAGTCTTAGAGGCATTAGTCCAAAGCTGATTCCAATGCTCGATCTCTGCTTTGGTCTTTTTTTGCATAAAAAGAATACTTGTTTTGGTAGAGGTGTAAGGTTCAAATGTTAATTGAGGTAACGAAACGATTGCTTTAATCTTGAAGTATTTGAAGATGAACAAACGAATGTATTTATTTTCCGTTGTATCAAATACGCTTTCTGGCAAAACGGCAGCACAACGACCGTTTTCTCTTAATAACTGATACCAACGCTCAATAAAAAGGTTCTCTGAATTTTTCTTGTCTCCGAAGATAAAATCCTTTTTTACAGTTTTCTTCGTTTCGTTATCTAACTCCACACTAAAAGGAGGATTGGTCAAAATCAAATCAAATTGTTCATTTACTTCTCTTTCTGCATATAGGTTCTGAGTAGTATATTGATTTAATGCATTTGGCTCAGTGGCTTTTTCGTATTTTCTAAAAGGCGACAAACCGTCTTTTACGAAAATATTTGTTGACCCGTCACCGTGCAAAATCATATTAACTTTAGTTGCCGTACCAAGATTAAAGTTAATTTCTGAGCCATAAATATAGGTTTTTGCCCATCTATTTTCTCGGTGATCCGGATAAAACCATTCTGTGCTTACTTTATCTATAACCTCACGTGAAGTACCTAGTTCTTGATTATAAGTTCCTCCTGTTTTACGATTTCTATATTTCATCGAATAAGTGATGAACTTCATATATTCTATTAAGAATGTGCCGCTTCCTGCAGAAGGGTCTATCATATAAGGGATTACTTTATCTTCTTTGATCCTTTTAATGGCAAGCTTATCTGCCTGTAAAGCCCACAGCATAAATTTAACTACATTGATATGAGTAAAAAATTGCCCTTTGCTTTGTTTAAATCCGCTTCGAATAATACCTTCAAAGAAATCGCCTAATATATCTTTACCATTTAAACTGTTTTTACCATCAACAAAAGATAACCCTTCAAGTTTTTGTACCGTATATTTCAATTTTGACAGTGAAAATTTTTTTGTATCAACTACATACGATTTGTCTAACTCGGTTTGGTCAGTCAAATTAAGTCTATCGCGTAAAGCTTTGCGATAAAGTTTATTAATGCGTTCGAACAGTTCCTCGTTGGACTCGAATAGCTCGTCACCATCTTTTTCAAAAGTTAAAGATTGGAAGTCATAAATATCGCCGTCTTCTTTTTCACTTTCATCTTGTATTTTTGCTAATATAAGATTAGTAAGTGAAGAGAAAACCTCATTATCATCTGTTCCGCCACCTCCCCAAAGAACATTGTGCAAGTCTTTTTGTAATTGTATAAGCATTTCATAAGAGAAATTCGTTTCTAAATCTTTTTCGGAAGCTTTTACATAGGGGGTCTTCTGGGCTTTCCCATATCGGGCAGGAATAGTATTTGTACTATCTCTTAAAGTTTCCCAATCAGAATATGTTTTAAATTTTTTGTTATCTATTATTATACATTCATCTGATATTGCACTAATACTACTATTTGCAGTGTACAGAATGAGATATTTAACTTGATGACCTTCTGACTTTTCCATACCCGCAACTTTAAAGAGTTGTTCTTCAATAACGCTATCTTTATCTATTGTAGCATATTCTTCTGGATTTTTAACTTCGATGAACAGGAAAGCATCCTCATTGGCATCGCGAACAACAATATCAATTCGGCTCGTATTTGTATGAGGTCTTCCGGCAGTGTAAGTGTGTTCAATCTCAATTCTTTCGGGTTTATAGCCCAATTCATTAACTAATTTCGTTAGCAAATAAGCACGCACTAATTCCTCTGGATCGGCTTTTGTTCTAACTTGACATTGTTTAATACCGATATAGGAAAGAGTGTTAGTCTCCCAATTAATGTTAACAATCTTTTGCGGTTGGGTGTCAATATATTGTTTTATTAAGTCCTTATTCATTTGTTGCTCCTGTAATCATCAAAAAATTATTTATCAGTTTTATTATAACATATAAATCTTGACAGATATAGTCATAATAGAAACTTATTTTCTATAAATTTCGTCCAGAGTTTTACCATCTTTGTTTTTCCATTCAGTCCAGCCGTTAACGCTTCCGCCAAGGACGAAGCTTGCTGCTCCGCTCGGTGTAGCAAACTCTATCGATGAAGTCAGTATGTATTTCCCTTTAATTAATTTAATATCGCCGTTTTTGAGCGCAGTATCGCGTTGTTTTTTCAAAGTTTCAAAAGGACAAGCACGTGACATATCGATTTCGGAATCTTCAAGTACTTCAAACTTGTCTCCGTTATAAACACCCTGCGCTTGAATGCCGTTGCGTGTTGTATGGAAAACTTCTCGTTTCTCTTTGTTTTCCTTTGCGTTATTCATCTTATATCCAAGTGTTGCCATAACGAATTGAATTTCATCATATACTTCTTCGATAGAGGGAAGGTCGTATTCGTCAATCTCATATTTAGGCTTAACTGAATTTTCAACCTTATAACGCTTTGCTTCGTGAGCTTTAATGATGGCGTATTCTTCAAGTCCGCTTATCATATCAAGCGAAAAAGTCTTGTTGTCGGCAAGAAACATAATCGCTTTATTCCAGAAATCTTTGGAACGGTTATGGTCGTCAAGGCGTGTTACGCCGTTGCGCGTCTGTCCGATATAGATTTGTGCAATCTTATTTTCATCGTTCTCGTTAATCAAATAGTAGATGCCAGGTCTTGTAATACCCGAAATCTTCTTTGCTTCCGATAGCAAAGGACGCGGTATAACATAGGTAGTAATTGTAGACAGATGACGACGGACTGAGCGAATACCATCGGGTTGTCCGTTGTAGTATATAATTTCAAGTTTTTTACTCGTAGCCATAGTAATTTTCTCCTATGTATTAAAGATTTTTAAACCGTCAAGTTTGTGACAAATTCTATACCGTTTTCTTCGCAGAACTTTTCAAAACGATATAGGGTAAGTTTTTGTGGAAGGGCTTTGCCGTTCTCCCAGCGATTGATTGTTGCAAAAGAAACGTCGAGCTTTCGTGCCAACATTTCCTGACTTAAATTGAGTTTTAACCTTGTTTCAAGGCAGAATTTAGAGAATTCCATAATACATCTATCAAATTATAACATATTATAGCATAATTAGAGTCCATTGTCAATAAAACCAGAAAGCATCTTCTTTGGAAATGCGTTTGAACAGATTGCCAGAATTTAATTTTTATGGTAGAATAGGGAAAAAGCGCGCGGATTGAATTACGATGATAAAGACGTCAATCAGATTTTTTGAAGATATTCCAGTGAGAGCCGTTTGGGATGACGATACTTCCAAATGGTGGTTTTGCGCTACGGATATTGCCGAAGCTTTAACGAAAAGCAATAATCCTCGTGTTTATTGGGCAACGATGAAACGCCGTAATACTCAGTTGATTGCAATTTGCAAACAACTGAAATTGAAGGCGAACGACGGAAAGTTTTATCTTACCGACGTCGTGGACGATAACGGCGTTACCCTTATTACCGCTCTTATCCCCGCAAAGAACAAAGAGAACTTTTCCAGATGGGTAAAAGGAATCGGAAGCACGTTAGACGAAAAGAGCAAACAAAAGGCTTACGAACTCTTTGAAAACGGTTTGATAGACGAAATCGAAGTAGGTACTACCAAAGGTTTACAACAAATTCACGGATATATTTTCGGCGGACTTTACGATTTTGCGGGTAAAATTCGCGGCTTGAACATTGCAAAAGGCGGATTTGCGTTTGCCCCTTCAATGTACCTTAAAGAAAATCTTGCAATCATTGACAAGATGCCGGAAGATAATATTGAAAACATCGTTAAGAAGTATGTAGAAATGAATATCGCTCATCCCTTTATGGAAGGCAACGGTAGAAGTACGAGAATTTGGCTTGACCTGATTCTGAAAAAGAATTTGCGAAAGTGCGTTGATTGGAGCAAGATAGACAAGCGGGCGTATCTTACCGCAATGCAGAAAAGTCCCGTTGATTCAAGCGAAATTTTTGCACTCATAAGTGGTGCATTGACAGATGAAATTGACAATCGTGAAATATTTATGAAAGGAATAGACTATTCCTACTACTACGAAACAGAAGATTAAAATCAATAAACAGCCTACGCCGCCGACGGAATTCCGTCGGCGGTTTGCTTAATTAAAATTCGACATTTTAATTATAAAATAGACAATATAACACAAAAAAATAATATAAACAAATGTTTGTTTTCTCTTGGCATCTGCGGAATTTATGATATAATAAACTTATACGATAGAGTTCGCATGATACCCTTAGAATAGGGTTAGAGTTCTGCGATGGACGTTACGGAGCATTGTCCATTAAGAGCAGAAAGTTTTTTGAACGGAAAAAGACCGTTCCTGCCTTAGCTTGCGATTTTGAACGCGAGGTGTTTTTGTTGTACGCAAAAATCGCGAGCCGTGATAGGCTTTTGTTGTTGTACAATTTTTTACGACAACAAACTATGCGCAGCCGGAGTTATCCGAGATTCCTATGAGGATGCGAAAATCGGATAATGTTGAGGGTTAGTTTCAGTATACAAAAAATTTCATAGAATGGTTAACCACCATAGAGCAATCAGAAGTTGCTAAACACGGTTAAGTCGGTGATTACGTTGAGCATATCAGCGGCTTTTTTGTACTCTTTTTTCAGCTATCGTACTGCGCTGTTTTGCGTGGATGAAGATATAAATTCTTATGGAGGTATATATGGATACAAGCTAACAAACAATTAGAAAGACTTATGCCGCAAGTCGGTAAACAAGCGGCAAAATAAAAATTATCGGAGGAAATTATTTGATTAAACAATTCATCTTTTACAAGTCCTATATGGACAACATCAGCAACTTAACCCACACCGAAGCAGGACAATATCTTAAAAAACTGCTTGAATTTATGTTTCGCGACAAGGAGTTTGACGAGCTTGCAACCGACAAAATAACGAGTATGTTATTACTACTCTCGGACGATTTGAAAGCCGATAAAGAGCGTGAACTTGCGGACAATCATACCCCCACAAGTAATGAACGCCGCTTTGCTTTCCGCTCCATTTACGCCAACATTTTCTTTTGTCTGAAAGACGCCGACGCAGGTATTTTAATAAAGCAAATCTGCGATTATATGTTTGGTGGAAGTCTTGTTACCGTAGAAGAAACGAAGTCAGTTAAGAGCTATTTTTCGGCAATTAAGATACCCCTTTCAAAAAGCAAAGCGCAATCGGAAAGAGCAAAAAAGAGCAATAAAAAGCCTATAAATGAGCCTGTTACGCTTGATAAAATCCGCAACGATTTTCCGTTTATAACAGGTTATTTACGGGCGGGAAATTCTGTTTTGGAAGGTGTAAACCTTAACGAACTTTACGCTTACATTAAAGACAAACAGTCAGAGCTTCAAGGGCAAAATATGTATTCGGTAGTTTTAAAATTCAAGGAACATTGCAACGCCGAAGTTGCACCGAACTAATACCGAAGCACCGCAGGGCGAACGGAACTTTCTGCGAAAGTGTAGTGAGCTACACTTTCGCAGAAAGTTAGTTAAAAAATCTACAATATTTGGAGGAAAGATTATTTATATTATTTGTAATTTAAAAAAGTTTCATAAGAACGACGTTGCCGACATCGAAAAAGAAAACGAACGCGACGAAACCTATGTAGGCGATAATCCGAACATTGATCGCGAAAGAACCAATCTGAATTATCACGTAGTTAAGCCGGAAACAAATTATTGGGACAAAATCAACAAGGAACTTGCCACTCTTCAAACCAACAGAAAGATACGCAAGGATGCCGTTTATATTTGCAGTTGCGTTCTCGGAGCAAGCCCTGAATTTTTTGCAGGCAAAACACTTTCCGAACAGCGGCAATTCTTTACGGACTACGCCAAGTTCTTTGCAGATAAGTACGGCGAAGAAAATATTGTTTCGGCTGTCGTTCATATGGACGAAACAACACCGCACATGCATCTGAATTTTATTCCCATAACAGAAGGTCGGCTATGTGCAAAAGAATTGTGCAACAGAAAGCTTTCGCAGTTGCAGACTGAAGTCTGGAAGCAAGTCGGGGAAAAATACGGACTTGACAGAGGCAAGCCCAACAGTCAGGCGGTACATCTTGATACGGCAGAATACAAAGCAAATAAGATTGTTGAAGCCGCCAAACAGCGCGGTGCGGAAATCGACGAACAGACAGAACGCAAGCAAGCCGAACTTACCGAGCTTACGCAAGCGGTTGAGCAAGCAACGGACAAGCCTATTCCTAAAAAGAAAAAGGACGTTGAAAAAGAGATTACCGCTTTACGCGCTAAGACCGTTATGCAGGAACAAGAAATTAAAATCAGGGGGGCGCGACCAGTCAGACCTTTTCAAACAGCTGCAGGAAGCTAAAAAGACGGATAGCAGAAAAGAAACGGCGTATAAAGTCGTTGTAGATATGATGTCTGCCTATCCCGACGAGTTTGACGAGCTGTTTAAAAAATCTCGCGATAAGAAAGCCGGCATAAGCCATACTCCCGCCCGTAAAAATAATAGCGGTTGGAGTAAATAAATTTTTAATGAATCTATTGCAAAACATAAAAGATTGTGCTAATATTTTACGCACAGTTAAACAAAAGGAGGAACATGCGATGGAAAGAGAACATAGTATTCAAAGCTATAAGGACGCGGAATAATTCCGAGTTGACGCCCGAATAAGGATACTTGAAACAACAAACTAACACATTACAAACGGACAATTCCGTACAACAGTTACTTGAAGCTTTGAAAAAGCAAAACGAGCTATACAAGCAGGTGTTGGCAGAATTAGTTCCGATAGTAGAAAAGAGTAAAGTTGAAAATCGTCGGGGTAAGCTGAAATTTACAAAAAAGGAGATTTCACAGATGCCGACACAAATTAAAAATGTCTTTGCGGCAAACGATTTAATAGTGCATTACCGTTTAAGAAAGGACGGTGTGTACGAAGCTAGATTCCACAGACAGGGTATTCACATAGAAGTTTCGTCCAAAGATTTAACTAAACTCAAACAGAAATTTATTGATAAACTTAATCACAAAGACGAAAAGCCCGATAAAAATGACAAGACCTTTGCAGAATACGCCGACGAGTGGTTGAACATTAAAAAGGTTACAACAAAGCAATCGACTTGCAACGAATACATACGATTGTTAAATCACGACATTCTGCCCACATTCGGAGAAATAAAGGTAATAGAGATAGACAGATGTATGTTGCAGAACTTCCTTTTAACTTACGTTGAAAAAGGCGTTCTGCGTACGGCGCACAAACTATTCCTATTACTGCGTTGTATCTTCGATATGATTGCGGAGGACTACAATATCCCCACGCCGATGAAAAAGGTTGTCGTACCCAACTACCAGAGCAAGAGCGGCTGCGCATTTACCTACGAGGAAGAAAAGAAACTTGTCAATCATTGTCTTGCACGCCTTAATAGAGACACAGCTCACGCCTTTCTCGTGCTTTTGTACGCGGGACTCAGACGGAGCGAGCTTGCAAGCCTAAAAATCATTGACGGGAAGTGGCTCGAATGCGAAACAAGTAAAGAGCGTATGGGTAGAAACATTGTGAAGCGCAAGATACCTATTACGCCGATGATGAAACAAGTATTGCCGTATATCGACTTTGAAAAGGCGAAGCGCGTCAACCTGAGTACGTTGCAGACTACAATGAAAAGGTTGTTCCCGAATCACCACTCCCACGAGTTAAGACATACGTTCATCAGCAGGAGCAAAGAAAGCGGCGTTTCGGGCGAAGTTGTAAGCATTTGGGCGGGACATTCGTTGAGTGGAACGATTACGACTACCGTTTACACGCATTATTCGGAAGAATTTCAGTTGCGTGAGGCGGAGAAAGTAAATTACTTAAAATGGGATTTCGGGGAAGAATGAGGGGGTTAGTCCCCAATTAGTCCCCGCAAACTCCCAAATTTACTCCCAAATCTGGGTTTCCAGCCATTTTTGCTAAAAAATAAAACACTATATATTGTGTTCTTGTTTTTAGAATCTACAATATATAGTGTCTATGGCTGGGGTAGCTGGATTTGAACCAACGAATGACGGAGTCAGAGCGCGGATTTTGCTCTCAAAAACGGTAAAAAAACCGTATTTTAAGTACTTTTTATATCAATTCACAAATCACACGCAAGTTTGTGCCTTCTTCCTTGAATTTAAATATTATTAAATAACTGTTGACAAACAGGAAATTATAGCATATAATAAAAGTACAACAAAGGGCGATAACCGAGTTAGGTTACAATGGCGGTTAGCCCAAATTGTTTAGTTAAAATAACTGTCCCAATTCTGAACGCGAGGGCAGTTATTTTTTTATACGGATAGTTACTGTTGATTTAGTAATCGTAATCGAAGAAACATTGCCCTGCCCGCTGAGAGCCAGCAAAAGCATTATGTAATCGATACCCATAAAAATCACCTCCTTTATAAGGGAAGTGCTAACCGCCACAGGTCGCCCTGTCGTACCCCCTGCGTAAGCAGGAATTATATTATATGACAAAAAGCGCGTAAAGTCAACCCAATACAGCCCGCCGCGGAACTGCGGCGGGCATTTTAATGCGGGTGCACAATGGGCGGGGCGGGGTGTTGGTGCAGGTGTAACAAAGCAACGCCGGGGTTATATAGGTTTTAATATAGCGGTCAGGCAGGTGGCGGAACGTCGGGAGCGCGGCGAACGTGATGGGGGCAAGCTTGCACTTAGGAATAGCGACAAAACAGCGCCTGCGGTGCCGTCCGCAGACGCTAACTGTTGGGTTAATGGTTGTCAACCATTAAAGAACGGCGGCTCGGCGAAGTACACATTTAATAGCCAATAGCCCGAAACGCAATCGAGCTTTGCCGTGCGTTTCGGGCTGTAAAAGTTTCTAATAATGCAAGGTCAGGGCGGCGAGCCCTGCCGAATAGACGGAAATGGTAGACAACCATTAACGCGAATATAAAGCCGCAAAACGGAAAACTTCGCGCCTTGGGCGCATTAAATCACGCCGTATTGCGGGCATACAGCCCGCTTTATGGAAGGATAAGCGAAAAGAATATAATCATTCATAGAAAGATTATCATTAAACTATTATGAGTATGCGAAAAGTAAAGCGAAATACTGCGAAAAGTACAATTAAGATATGCCGAAAAATAAAGCGCTAAATTTTACATATCGTAATAATAGGGGAAAAAAACCCAAAACATAAAAAAACAGCAAGTTTTAGCGGTTAAAACTTGCTGTTGGGTTTATTGTAAAATGGCTGTAAAAGGCTTATTTTTGCTTGTTGCGGAACGACTAAAAGCGTAACTTTCGGTTACGCTTAAATTTGTCGTATCAGACGTGCAAACGTTGTTGGCAATTGCTCTCTACTGACGCCGTTGCCGTAAAGATAATAGCAAAGTTCGTTGAACGTTTCTTTTGCTGTTTGTTCCAGAGCGTTAAACTTAGTTTCGTCTTTATCTTTGAGAAACTCTGCAAGGCTTTGAGATTTTAAAGCTTTGTACTTTTCCGTTAGGTTCAGATATTTGTTATCGTTAATAAATTTAGTTTCGATAACGTCGAACTTCTCTTCGTCGGTCAACTCCTTCGGCGGGTTCGGTTGCGCCGCTGTTTGCTTGCCCTGGTTCTTGGGCGTGTCAGGGTCGGCGGCTTGTTTCTTTTCGTAGGCGCGTTTCTTATACTCCTTGTAAATGACGTTACAGCGCCGTATTAAACGGCTATGCGCGGTGAGTATGGTTTTTTCGTTTTTGGTCTTAGCCTTTGCTTTCTCTTCGTATACGGTGTTGCCGTTCTCGTCTATGTATTCCCTTTTATATTTTAAAACGCCTTTATTGATAAGGCGGTTAATAAGCGAGCAGGCAGTAGTAGGCGGAATATTAAGCGCGGCGGCGATACAATTAACCGTGCCGTTGAAGTCTTTTGCCGTATTAGGGTTAAGCTTGTTATTAACGATAAGGCTGACAAGAATAGCGTCGAGGTCGCAGAGCCTGAAAGGGGTTTGTCCTTCTTCGAGTTGCAATTCTTCGGTGAAAAGGAATTCGTAGCATAAAATAAACGGCGTACCGTTATAATCAACGTTGATATGGTAAGTAGATTTGACAGGCTTGTCGAGGACGTCTTTAAGTATTTCAAGGTTAGCGGCGGTGGTTTTGGAACTATGACCGACTTTACGTGTAATATCCTTGTACGGCAATTCGGCAGTATGCCTGAAAACCTTTTCTTCGGTATGAATTAAGCCTAAAAATACGCGTGCAGAGTAAATAAGGCGCGGCTTGTCTTTTGGCGTGAAAGCGCTTTTAAAATCGTCCTGAACGTCGTCGGGCGCGTTTTTAAAAAGCGCTTTGAGCTTGGACGGCTTGCGCGTTTTTTCCATTAGAGCATACGGCAATTGGAAATAATTATTATTAAGTTTTTTAGCCGCTGTTAAAATGCTCATTAGCCTAACCTTTTTAAATTAAACGTCTAATTTGATTTGAATGACAGGGCGCGCGGCGCCGCGGCGCCCAACGTGGCGGTGGAGCGGAGCGCAGTTCGGACACCACCGTTTTTCATTACCTTGACTAACAGCCCAACCGTTATCGCGCGCTTTGTCGTAATAACTGCGCAACGTGCGCGCCTCGAATACTTGTTTGTGGCCGCAATCGGCGCAAATTATAGTGTACGTCATAATAGTGGTTGTCCTTCATTTAAAAGGGGTTTAAGCCCCTGAATTTTTATTTTGACGAGGTTTACGTGCAGGTGGTTCGGGCGGTTCTGGAACGTTGTCGGCGGTGTTTTCGTTGACGTCGCCGCCGTGATGCACTGCATCGCGCTCGGGTTTTTCGGTTGCCGACGTCGGCGCAGGGAGTGCAGGAGCAGGCGCGGCAGTGTATTCAGTCGTTGCGGCGGGTGCACTTATAAGCCTGCACTTCAATTTTAAATACTTTTTCATAAGCCTTTTACGTTTGCGTTTAGAAAGCTTTTTACCCGTTCCCGCGAAGAGCGTTTCGTCGAGTTCGTCCAGCTCTTTCTCAATGGGCGCAAATTCCTGCTGGGCTTCGAGCTCGGCACGGCGTTCTATAATATCCTGGGCGCGGTTCGTTAAAGGTTTGAATATAAGCCGCCACCACCAACCGCGGCGCCAAGGTATTTGCTCTGCGTTGTCTGCATTGATTTTCGCCTGTTCTGTTAAATATTCTTTTTCCCGCATATTGGAAAGTTCGTTGACTTCGAAATTATATTTACGCATAAGTATGGCGCAGGCGTTATACTTTTGTGCGTCTGGTAAAGTTTCGTCATCTTCTACTTGCTTAAATAAATCCGAGTATCGTCTGTTAAGTTTTTCAATATCGGTATCGAGCAAATATAAATCATTGTCAGCTTTTAAAAGTTGGCTCCCTGCAAATAAAATTTCGTTAAGTCGTTTAAAGTCTTCGGAAGTGGCTGAATTGTAGTTTAAAGTGATTTGTTTCTTTTTACGTTTCATAATCTTCACCGTTAGCAGGCGCAAAGTCTTGGACAAACGCGAAACTGTCATACAGGTCGTAAACGTTGCCTTTATGAGTAAAAGTTATTTCGGTAAAATTATCGTTTTTTCCGTCGGTTGCAATATATTCTTCAATTGCGCTTTTATCGCGGAACTCACGGCAATGCCACGTTGTTTTATGAATTTTTCCGAATAAATCACGTTCGTTTTCTTGCCTTAAAACTTCAATAAACCTTGCGCCTGTGTTACGTATGTCTTTATGAATTAAGACGGCGCGGGGTGCGGCTAAAATCATAATAATGCGGTTATGGCGGCGCTTATTGAAAAAGTCTTGTTGGCCTTTGGGCAATCTTTCGCCTTTGGAGCAAAACTCCGAATGCGCCTCGTCAAATACAAGCAACGACGCGGGGAATATAGGTTTGTATTTTTCTTTACCCTTTGTAATGCCGACGTCTTTCCCCTCGATATAAATAGGTTTAAAGTCAGTGCCGTTCCTGGTTTTAAGCTTAAAGCCCTTTATATTAGAGTAAATCGGCGGAGCAGTGGGGAACGATAGGGGCGTTTTTCGTTTAACGTTAAGTTCGCGGATAATTTGCTCGGATAATTCCCAGCGTTTAGCGCCTTGTTTTTTAAGATAGACGTCGATAAAATGCGCAATTAACGAAGACTTTCCAACGCCGCAATCACCAAAAATAATTATCAGCTCGTGGATAGGGTTAAAAATCGGCTTATCGGTTTCAAACATTACTTTTTATTTCGAAGGTCGTTATAAATTTTGATAGCGATAAACAGAGCGGCGAGAACGCCAAAGCCGACAGTAAGCCAAGTTAAAGGCGTAAGGAGCCTTCCGAACGCGGCAACAACGTCTACGAACTCACCGAAGATAATCCGAGCAAACAGCGATAATATAAATGCTATTATAAAAAATACGGTCATTTCTTTGTCCTCGGTTTTTTTCGGTGCTTGCGTTTAACGTTACGTTTCGGCTTTACAGGTTTAGGCTCTGGACTACGACGTTTACGAAACGGGAGTTTAAAAAGCCATACAAGCAATTTGAATAAAAGGAAAATAATAACAGGCGCGAGGAAAATAATCAATAACCAAGCCCACCAGGGTAAAGCGGCTAACCAGGCGCAGGAGCTGCACCCGCCGCAACCTCTTTTATCATTAAAAGGTTCGTCGCCTGGCGATTGCTTATTGTCTACCACGCCCAGGTTGTAAACCTTGCCGTCCGTTTCAAATTCAAGCCTAAGTATTTCGACGTCGTAAACGTTGTTGAGCTCTGCCTCGCCGTCTGATATGCCTGGTATTTTAGTTACCCAGGGAATAAACGACAGCCAGACGTTATTTATTTTATATTTGTCCTGTGCCTCGTAAAAGTTCAAAACCCATTTCGTGCCGTCCAGCTTATCCGCGCCGACAAGCTCATAATCTTCGTTGTGCTCGTCCGCGATAAATTCCGAAGTCGTGCGTATGCGTTTGCGCAGAAATTTTTTCGCGGGTCTGATATTGCCGCCGCCCTGGTTGCCCCAATATTCTTTGTCCGTAATCGTCAGCGGCTCGGTATTGTAAACACCTGTGCCGTAATCGATATATTCGGGGTCGTGGAAGTCGTAAAGGTAGTCGTGGCTTGTGTGGAAAGGGTTACAACAAATTTTACAGTGTGCCCTTGTCGCCGAAAAAATCAAGTCCGCGCTTATCAGCTTATCAATCGGCCTGTCGGTATCGAAGGCGACGAAGTACGCTTTTGTGGTGCCTTCCATAGCGCCCCAGCCGAGATTTAAACCGTCTTCGTAGTAGCAATACCCGACTACTTTCTGTGTAATTTCGATTACTTCGGTTGTATCCAAAGTATAGACAACGTTTCCGTCAATCGTCTGCGCAGTCCAGAACTGCGCAACCCTGTTGGGAACTTCGGAAATATGTCCGTCTTCGGGGGCGGTGTCTATCGTTTCGTCAAATGGGCGTAAAATGTTGGATATGTTGTAATATCGAACGTCGGCGGAGCTTAATTCGAAGTAAAGGACTTTGTACTTGAAAAACACGCCGTTCGCGCTTAAAGGTTCAAGCGAATAGGACTTGAATTTCAGGTTCTTGTCGGTGTTGGGCTCGCGCGCGATATTGATAGAGCTTGCGCGCAGGCTCTGTTTAGTTCCGCTCGGCTGGTAGACGTAAATCAAAAGTTCGCCGTCCGTGCTCTCGGCAATCTGTATAACTTGTAAAGAATAGTCTTGCGGGTTCTCGGGGTATTCGGCGAAGTTGAAAGCGGTATCCTTGGATAAATCTTCCAGGACGTTAGAAACGGTTTCGGCGGCGTAAGCATTACCGCAAACGCCGCTAAAAACCGCATTAAAGATTAAACAGAATATGCAAACGAGTACAATCGCCGCAAATTTAGTTAAGCCTGATACTTTGCGCATTAGGTTCACCTTATGAAGGGAGTACAACAATTTGGTCTTTGTCAAGGTTAATATCGTCTATAACGGAAATTTTGCTAAGCCCTTTTTTGTTCATATAAATACCGCTTGTACTTTCATAAGTTACGGTCTTTGTATAATCCTGTCCGTAAGTGTATGTGATAGTATAAATAACTTTGTTAAATAGGCAGTCCTGTCCCATAGAGGTGGACGTATCGGTTGCGCCGTTATTGTACACATAATTATTGACTAACGTCCTTGCGGTATCGTAAGTACTGCTCGGGCCGCCGCCGTTGACGAGCTTAAACAAATCAAAAGTAAATTTACCCGTATTGGTTGTAACGTCAGCATATTCCCTACCTGTAAAATTTGTAGTGCCTGTGCCGCTTTTCATTAAGTCGGTGATACGTTGGCGAGTAGTGGTGGAAAGATATAATTTGATTGTGTACTGTGAAACCGTGCCCTCAACGGTGCCAATACCGTAAGTGGGTCTTACTGCGATAGTATTCTCGGTATTGCCGACATAGAGCCGCCCTGTCTTATCCGCGGCAAGAGCGGGGTTGAGCTGTGCGCTGAACGCATTGACCGTTTTTAAATAATCTACCTGTGCTATTGCGTTTACCGTCGTATCTAAATAAGAGGCAACTTTGACGTTAATAGGCTCGCCGAAAGCCTGTTTAACGGTGAGCGTAGCGGTAAGTCCGAACTCGGTTGCGGGGGTTACGGTTGCATAATCTGCAATCGATTTACCGCTCGCCCAGGAGCTGGAAGAGTTCTTCCAGGACACGCCCCAAACAACGTTTTTGTCTGCGGCGTCCGCATTCACTGTCGCGGTGAGCGTGTAAGCGGTATTGGCCTGCGGGTCAATGCCGTAGTCTTCGAAGTCTTCGGCGGCAATACGTGCGGTAGTAAGTTTTATGCCGTTATTCTCGGTAACGTCAATAAGCCCGCCGCCTTGGGTGTTGTCGTCGTTCGGTGGTGTCGGGGTGGTTATTTCCTGTTTCCATTTAATGGGGTTGGCTGTGCCTGTTATAAGGTAGCCCGTAGTAAATACGGAGCCTGCTATAACTGCCAACAGCAGTATAAACGCAATAATAATCTTTGCTAACGTTGCGCCGCCGTCAGAGTGTGAGGGGTAATATTTCTTTGACATTTTTTCTCCTTTTCGGAGGCTTTTCCGCGCTCCGAATAAATAAATTTTATTTCAAGGGCTTTACTGGCGCTCGATACCTTTAAAATGTAGTGCGCCGCAGGCGGTTTCGGAAACTGCCTGCGGCTGTTAGTTACAACCGTCTTTTAACTCCTGTAATATTTCACCAGAAAGCGTGGAGATAATCGAGCTTAAATGTCTGATTGCTTCGATAGTCGCCGTATGCACGCTCTCAATGGGCGAATATTCGCTCAATTCTGCGCCGAGTATCTTTTCCGATATTTCGCCCAATAACTGCATTTCTGAAATGAATTGCTCCAATCGTTCAAGCGGTTCAATGATTTCTTCGTTTTTCATTTTTACTCCTATAAATTCCCCCGTAGCCCCGCCAAAAATCTTTTGAGGAAAAATTGAAGGCTCGGCGGGGCGGGGGTATGGACAAGAACGCTTAAAACGTTCGTTGACCTCGGTTTTACGTTCGGTAAATATCGCGCACGCGCGTAGAGGCTCAAAATTGCCCCTATTTCGCCCGATAGCCTCCGCTTGAATATTTACTCGAACGCTGTTTTGACACAAGACAAATATGTCTTTATGCTTGAAATTATAAACGACATATATGTCTTTGTCAAGACTTTATAAACATATTTGTCTAAAATTTTAAAAGGTATGAAAATGCAATTAAAAGATTTAAGGCTGGAAAAAAGTTTAACGCAAGAGGAAGTGGCGAAAGCAATTAAAACAAGTCAGCGAAATATTGGGCGGTGGGAAAACGGCGAAAACGAGCCTACGGCTTCATTTATTGCTCGACTTGCGAATTACTTTGATGTTTCCGCCGATTATCTTCTCGGGCTTGAAGACGACTTCGGGGCGCGGACAGCCGCGTCGACGAGCGAGGGGGGGGCGACCGAACAGGAGCGGGAGCTGTTGCGGCTTTTCCGTGAGCTTTCGCCGTATCTGAAAGGAATGACTTTAAACGCCGTTCGGAGCTGGGCAAAAAATGACGGGGACAGCGAGCGCAAAAAGGTTTAAAATATCCTTTGCGATATTTCGCAAAGGAGTTTTAAAAAAATGAAAGAGTTACAAAGGCTTAAACCGATAGCGGAACAATTTTTCGCGTTGTCGGTGCAGTTGCTGGAAGCAATCGACGCGGACGAACAGGACTACGCGCGATTTATTGAAAGCGTAAAAAAAACGGCTGTAAAGTAATGCCGTTTCCGATAAAGGAGGATAAAGACGAGGAAGAGGGCGCAGGCTTGTATTTCAATGAAAAGGAGATAAAAGCATTGCCTAAAACATTTAGAGATAAATTCGAAAATCAAAAAAACATAAGTTACCGAGAAGAAACAGGGGTATACGAGATACGCAAGCAAATAGACGGGGTTTCTTACTTCGGCTCTTCGAAGAGAAGGGACGAAGCTGTCCGAAAGTTTATCCAGGACGTGCGGAACGGCGGCAGACCTGCAAAGGGTAAAACTTCGCCCGTTGCCGTTA
>OFGN01000272.1_pt1 | contig 61137 bp, 58 predicted proteins | sample 1521821 | NCBI WGS metagenome assembly OFGN01 (sample SAMEA3504094, study PRJEB24116) | mouse gut metagenome | biome: mouse gut; feature: mouse-associated habitat; material: faeces | place: Denmark | collected 2011
CAGAATCAGATTCTCGTACAGATTCACTGAATTCTTCTGACTCAGATTCACTTACTGATACCGATTCTTGAGTTGATTCACTTACGCTTACCGATGCGCTTGCTGATTCACTCGCACTTACTGACGTACTTGCTGATTCGCTCGCACTTAATGATGCGCTTGTTGATTCACTTGCACTCACTGATGCACTTGTTGATTCACTGGCGCTCACTGAGGCGCTTGTTGATTCGCTCGCGCTTACTGATGCGCTCGTTGATTCACTTGCACTTACTGAGACAGATACTGATTCGCTCGCACTTAATGATGCGCTTGTTGATTCACTTGCGCTTACTGACGCAGACGTTGATTCACTCGCACTCACTGATGCGCTCGTTGATTCACTTGCACTTACTGAAGTGCTTGTTGATTCGCTTGCGCTCACTGATGCGCTCGTTGATTCGCTCGCGCTCACTGACGCAGATGCTGATTCACTTGCACTTACCGATGCGCCCGTTGATTCACTGGCGCTCACTGACGCACTCGTTGATTCGCTCGCGCTCACCGACGCAGACGTTGATTCACTCGCACTTACCGATGCGCTCGTTGATTCACTGGCGCTCACTGACGCAGACGTTGATTCACTCGCACTTGCTGAGGCAGACGCTGATTCACTTGCACTTACCGATGCGCTTGTTGATTCACTTGCGCTCACTGATGCGCTTGTTGATTCGCTCGCACTTACCAATGCGCTTGTTGATTCACTTGCACTTACTGACGCACTTGTCGATTCGCTGGCGCTTACTGATGCGCTCGTTGATTCACTGGCGCTCACTGACGCACTCGTTGATTCACTTGCACTTACTGACGCGCTCGTTGATTCACTTGCGCTCACTGACGCACTTGTTGATTCACTTGCGCTCACTGACGCACTTGTTGATTCGCTCGCGCTTACTGACGCTGAGGCTGATTCACTGACGCTTACTGATGCGCTTGTTGATTCACTCGCACTCACTGATGCGCTTGCTGATTCACTTGCACTTACTGACGCACTTGTCGATTCACTTGCACTTACTGATGCGCTTGTTGATTCGCTTGCGCTTACTGACGTGCTTGCTGATTCACTTGCGCTTACTGACGCACTTGTCGATTCGCTCGCACTCAATGACGCACTTGCTGATTCGCTTGCACTCAATGATGCAGACGTTGACGCACTTGCTGATTCACTCGCACTTACTGAGGCGCTCGTTGACTCACTTGCGCTCAATGACGCACTCGTTGATTCACTTGCACTTACTGACGCGCTCGTTGATTCACTCGCACTTACTGAGGCGCTTGTTGATTCACTGGCGCTTACTGATGCGCTTGTTGATTCGCTCGCGCTTACTGAAGCACTTGTTGACTCACTTGCACTCAATGACGCGCTCGTTGATTCGCTCGCACTTACTGAAGCAGATGCTGATTCACTTGCACTTACTGAGGCAGACGTTGATTCACTCGCACTTACTGAAGCAGACGTTGATTCACTGGCGCTCACTGACGCAGAGGCTGATTCACTTGCACTTACTGAGGCAGACGTTGATTCGCTCGCACTCACTGACGCACTTGTTGATTCACTTGCACTCACTGACGCACTTGTTGATTCACTTGCGCTTACTGATGCACTCGTTGATTCGCTCGCACTTACTGAGGCAGACGTTGATTCACTGGCGCTCACTGACGCACTCGTTGATCCACTTGCACTTACTGAGACGCTTGTTGATTCGCTCGCACTTACTGACGCACTTGTCGATTCACTTGCTCTTACTGAGGCAGATGCTGATTCGCTCGCACTCACTGATGCGCTCGTTGATTCGCTTGCACTTTGCGATTGACTTGCGCTCAAGGATCGGCTTACACTTTGCGATCGGCTTGTACTCAACGAGTTACTTACACTTTGCGATTGACTTGCACTCAAGGATCGGCTTGCACTTTGTGATCGGCTTGTACTCAACGAGTTACTTACACTTTGCGATTGACTTGTGCTCAAGGATCGGCTTGCACTTTGCGATTGGCTTGTGCTCAAAGACCCACTTATACTTTGCGATCGACTGATACTTGTACTTTCAGAAGCCGAGTTATATAGACCAACATCAATATTAGTCAAGTTACTGTCACTAACAGTAACATTAGCATTTCCTGAAGTATTAAAATATGAATTACCTACGACAGTATATCCTACTGGTGGTATAACAGTGATCGTATAATTACCACTTCCTCGTTCAGTAAATACATATCCACCATTTGCATCGGTCGTTGTTCGTGCTATCTCATTGCCTTTACTATTCTTTAAAACAACTGTAACACCTGATTTTGCTTGTTCTTGTGCATTTCTGATCCCATTTTTATCAGTATCTTCATAAACTGTACCACTTATCGAATAAGTAACTTTTGGTACAGAAGCATCCTTGATACCACCGATGTATATACCACTAACTGCTGTCGTCGTTTCTGCCCCTGAGATATAGACCGTTTTTAAAGTATCCCCCTCTTTAGTATAACGACCACTCATGGTAGAACTACCTGAATCATACATATATCGCGCGCTTGAAGAACTGGCTGGCTTACCTGTAGCTGATGCACCGAACAAGCCGATCTTTAAATTCGCCAGATCAGCTACTGAACCAGTGAATGCTGTTTTAAATGTAAACGTGTGACTTCTTATTGGTTTACTAGGATTAAGTGAAACATACTCTGCTCCGCTAGAACTTGCACGGGCTTTATTAGTTCCACCATGGGCTAAGGATTCACTTCTAGTAACTTTACGGGTATTTTGCCCATCAATTTTTACATCAGTTGGTGCTCCTAAGTTAGGATCTTGATCAGTATTAATCCAAAGTCCTGTATATGCTCCGTATTTTTGCCAATCCTTTTTAGTCAAGACTGAACTTGCATCATAAACTACAGTCCAAGATATCGTTTTAGTAGTTGCATCATAGACAGCAGTGACACTTTGCATAGTATCCGCAAACTGCCCGTTTCCCCCAGACCAACCTAATTTGGTTCCTAAAAAATCATTTAATGTAAATGTCGTTTTAGTTCCATTTGTTACTGAGCGAAAACTTGAACCTGTGATCCCAAGCTCAGCAAAACTCATTCCGTCCCACTCAGGACGTGGCAAGATCGAAGTCATGCGATAGTTTTTAGTTCCATCAGCAGCTGTCGTTACTTCATATAGCCAGCCATCTGATCCCACTTCATATGTTTTTTCAGCTGTATTCGAAATCTCGGTACTATTCAATGATAGGCTATTGCTTTCAGTTAAAACTTCAGATTCACTAGTGGAAGTTGATTTGTTTTCATTTGAAGTGCTTTGCGTATTACTTTCGCTTACATTAGAAACTGAGGTACTTTCAGATCCAGAACTTGAAGTTACTTCTGATTCACTGCTTGCTGTTGTTTTACTTTCAGAAGTTTCACTGTTCATATTTTCTGAAAGTGACATTGAAGAGCTTAGACTAGTAGAAGTAGAAGCTGAAGCTGACATTGAAAGTGACTCTGAAGTCGAAGTTTCTTCTGAAATCGAGGTTGAATTTGAAACACTAGTCGTATCAGAAGAACTTGTACTTTCAAGCGTCACTGTTTCAGCATTAGCGAGTATATCAGCTTGATCTGTTTGCAACTCAAGTGCTTTTTCGACCTGATCAGCTGATACTACGCCTTGAGTAACAAAAACGCCACCAGCCAGTGTCCCAACTGTAGCAGCTCCCTTGATCAACTTTTCGGTTTTAGAATCTAATAGACTGTCATCTTCAACATCATTTTTTTGGAAGATCTCTTGGTCAACAACCACATTTTTATCTGCGATCCCTTTAAATATCTTTGTTAAACCGATATTTGATATGAGGGAACTGACCCATCGCTTCCCTGACTTGTACATTTTGACCCGTGTTTTACGGTCAGTTTCAATATAATTATTCTTATATTTCCTTTCTTTCATATACATTCTCCCTATTTTTAGCAAAAACTTATTTCTATCATTGCATTCTCAGTTTCATTCTATAAAAATTTAGGTTTAATTTTATTGTACAAATCAATAAATATTTGAATAAAAAGTTAAATGTTTATTATTTAAATTGTATAATTGAGTATTTTTTGAATAAATAGATGTATTGCAATTTAAAAACAGAAATTATATAAAGTGCATTTATTTTTATTAATATATAATAATTTAAATATATAATCTTGCGCTAACTCATGCTTCTACTTTTCACCGCTATTTTCCTATAAAAGACTTGCTCTTCTTAACAAATATCCTTATCTTTATATATAGGTAATTATGAACAGTCTGGTCACAGAAAGTTAAAATGTAAGAGACCATTATGACAATCATTTCATCACGAAAGGAAAAGCTATATTTCTCTCTCAAACACGTGCTGTTTGCTTACATTCTATATAGCAGGCTTAATATGAAATTTATCGCTATCGTTGGAACTAATGCTACAAAATCTTATAACCGCAAATTACTACAATTCATGAGCTCACACTTTGCTAACCAAGCACAGATCGAAGTGACAGAGATCAAAGATATCCCTCTTTTTTGTGAAGACTATGAACAAACGCCCCAAAGTGTTTTAGACCTTGCCCAAAAGATCGAAGGCGCAGATGGGGTGATCTTTGGGACCCCTGAATATGATCATGATATCCCGGCTGCTTTAAAATCAGTGATCGAATGGCTCTCATGGAAAGTCCATCCGCTGACTAAGCGCCCCGTTATGATCGTTGGCGCATCTTTAGGTAATCTTGGTACTGTCCAAGCACAAGAAAGTTTACGCCGGATCTTGGATTCCCCTGGCTTAGGTTCATTTGTTTTGCCAGGTTTTCAGTTCCTACTTGGGCGAGCAGAATCTGCTTTTGATGAAAAAGGGAATTTACTTGATCCAGGTACGGTATCCTGGTTAGAACAATGCTTCAACGGTTTTATCCACTACGCAAGCGCGCTTGAAAAATTACAAAGTGCTCAAAAAGCACAAATCAAAACACCTAGCATTTCACATACGCTCGATCCGCAACTAAAAAAACAAGAAGCTAAAAGTGCCTTACAAGCACTTGATGAGATCGATACTACTACCGGTGCTTCTGAAACTGCCGATATGAGTTTTGAAGAAGCTAATGGGATCAATTTTGTCCTAGATGACGATACTGAATTCAAGCTTCCAGATGATCCTATCAACACTTTGGAAACTACTACTTCACCTAAAGTCGCACCCGAACCGCCTGTTTTAGTCTATACTGAAGATGCTTTGACCAGCGCTTCCCAAACCGAACCACCAAAAAAATCCGCTCCTATTCCAGCAGTCGATACCTCTACAGGAGCTTCTGAAAGCTAATGAAACAACAAGCACAACGTTTTATCCACAAAACTTATCGTGGTTTGGGGACAAATATCTACTTTACGGCTTTTGGTAGTGCCAACTCAAAAGATCTTGATGATAGTTATGCTTTGTTAAAAGCATATGAATCAGCATTGACTGTCAATCAAGACCACTCAGAACTGATGGCTGTTAATCAGGCTGCTGGGATCAGACCCATTTCCGTCAGTGATGCGACTTACCAACTGACAAAACTTGCGATCCAGACTAGCCAAGAAAATTTTGGTTTTAACGCCTTGATCGGACCATTAGTCAAATTATGGAAGATCGGCTTTAAAGGAGCTTCACTTCCACCTAAAGAGGCGATCACTTCACGCTTGGCTTTGATCGATCCTACACAAGTTGAGTTGGATGATAACGAGTTTTCGATCTTTTTAAAGCAAGCAGGGATGCAACTTGATCTCGGAGCGATCGCTAAAGGATATATCGCCGATCGGATCCAAGATCTCTGGGAAGCTAAGGGGATCAGTAGTGGGATGATCAATTTAGGTGGTAATCTCTTATTGAAAGGACAAGCGCCGCATCATCCTGATGGTTTATGGCGTATCGGGATCCAAGACCCCTTTACTAAACGTGGAAACGCGATCTTATCAGTTAAGTTTGGCCCTTGCTCTGCTGTTACTAGTGGGATCTATGAGCGCCTGTTGAAAACTAAGGGGAAAACTTATCATCACATTTTAGATCCTAAAACAGGTTATCCCCATGAGAATAACTTAGCTAGTGTCACAGTTTTAACTAAAAGATCAGTTCAAGCTGAGATCGAAACGACACGCCTCTTCTTTTCTGATGGTCCTAAAAAAGACTGGCCGGTAACAAATGATATTTATGGTGCTATTTTTGTCACCAAAGATAAGAAGATCCAAGTTTGTGGCCTTTCACCAAACCAGGTATCCTTACTTGATGATACTTTTGAATTAGAATTTAAATAAAGAATATACTAGAAAACAGGCTGGATCTCAGCCTGTTTTTTAGTGTTGATAGCCAAAAAAACCGAGCCACTCGCACTTGCGAGCAGCTCGGTTATGATAATACTATTTCTTTTTGCTCTTTAGAGCTTTGCGTTTAGCTTTTTCAAGTTTACGCTGGCGAGCTTTTTCAGCTCGTTTCTTTTCTTCACGTTCACGTTGGATCTTAAACGGATTGTTGATCACAAGTGTTTGAACAACTGAAAAGGCGTTTGTGATCACCCAGTACAATGAAAGGGCTGCGGGCACATTTAACGCGGTAAAGAAGATGATCAGTGGCATCCCATAAGTCATCATCGTTGTCATCATGTTTTGTTCTGGTTGAGCTTTGACACTTAACCAAGAGGTCGCAAACGTAAATAACGCTGCTAAAACTGGCAAGATGAAGTATGGGTCACGCCCACCTAATTGCATCCACAAGAAATGCCCTGTCTTCAAAGTTTCTGACCGATAGATCGCTTGATATAAGGCGATCAAGATCGGCATTTGAACTAAGATCGGTAAACATCCAGCTACTGGATTGACCCCAGCTTCGGCATAGAGCTTTTGTTGTTCTTCCCGCATCTTTTGCATGGATTCAACATCTCTATCTGGATATTTAGCTTGCAATTCCTTTAATTTTGGTTGCAATTCACTTGTTTTACGCATGCTGCGCATTTGATAGATCATCAACGGTAAGATCACGATCCGTATGATAATGGTAAAGATCACGATCCCCCAGCCATAATTATGACCAAAAATGTTGCTCAAGGCTTCGATCGCCCGAATAAAGTTCCATACGATGTAATGATCCCAGATCCCAGTACTTTGGGCATTGACCGGATCAGTACTACAGCCGCTCAAAAAGAGCATTAAACCTAAAACGCTAATAACAGCGGCTAGTCTTTTCCCTTGCTTCATTTGCATTTACCTCACTTCGCAAATTGATCATCCGACAATACTCTTGCCAAGTGCAAAACATGGATCAAATTCTTCTTTGCATCAGCTGTTGAGATCCCAGCAGCACTTGGGCGCGCGATCACGATAAAATCGCAATCTTGTTTTAGCTGCGGCTTTAATTCAGTCAAGCTCTGCCGAATCCGACGCTTGACCCAGTTACGCGCGACAGCATTCCCGATCTTTTTACCGACGGAAATTCCGACGCGAAAATGCTTTTGCTCGGGCTTTTCGATCATGTAGACCACAAACATGCGGTTCGCACATGACTTACCCTGGGTAAAGACTTCTTGGAACTCCGCTTCTTTCTTGACGCGGTATGATTTTTTCATGACCCATCTCCAAATGATTTGAAAAGTCCGCATACACTAAAAAAGACCACTGACGGTCCAGTGGCCTATGCAGACAATACTTTTCTACCTTTACGGCGTCTACGTGCTAACACATTACGACCGTTGCTTGTACTCATGCGTTTACGGAAACCGTGTACGCGTTGGCGATGGCGTTTCTTAGGTTGGTAAGTTCTTTTCACAACAGAACACCTCCTTTTATACAATGTTACTTAATATCCTACAAAAATCGTAGCTTGATGTCAAGTTCAGACTTACTTTGTAATACTACCATATCTTAGCTAAAATTCAAAGTTTTTTTTCAGTTTTCATGACAAAAAAGTGCTACTTTGGCTGTGCTTTTTATGCACATTTTATCCACTTTTACATTTTTTAGCTGTCGATAAAATTTTTACATCCACAGCATAATCCCCAAAACCATCCACAAATCACAGCCTGTCAATATCGACCTGTCAATTTGTAAATAACCCTATGTGTATAACTCTCGAATCTGTTGAATATCACGGGTTACAGCTTTTGACCTTTTCTGTGAATAACTTTTTAAAATAATTTATATATCCACACTTTTTCACAACTTGTGGATAAGTTAATTAACACCCTGTGATTTATTTTTTACTTTTTTTACACAACCTGTGGAAAACATTTTTTTTTAATGCTACAATAGGAGCATGCAAAATTTATCAAAAAGGAGGGATCTTAGTGCTTGATCTTGAAACTTTATGGCAGTATATCCGCGATAAATTCGAAGCTGAATTTTCGCCGATCGCATTTACCACTTGGATCGCATCGGCACGACCACTACAGCTCACCGATAATACTTTAGTCGTTGAAGTGGCTTCTAAATTGCACCAAGACTACTGGAAACAAAATATTATTCCTCAGATCACTTCACTGCTTGCAGATAATCTTTCAACTAAGATCACGATCCTAGTTAAAACGGTCGACGAGCCCAATCCTTTGGCCGAAGCTCAGACCGAACCTAAAGTCAGGTCACTTGAGCCTAAGCTAGCTGTACCTAAAAAAAGCACCCCACTAAATGACAAATATACGTTTGAATCATTTGTGGTCGGTAAAGGCAATCAGTTGGCACATGCAGCTGCACTTGCAGTCGCCGAAGAGCCTGGTGTCTTCTATAATCCATTGTTCTTTTATGGTGGCGTAGGTTTAGGTAAGACCCACTTGATGCATGCGATCGGGCATCAGATGTTAGAAAATAATCCTAACGCCCGTGTCAAATACGTCACTAGCGAATCGTTTGCCAATGATTTCATCAACTCGATCAAATCTAAGCATCAAGAAGAGTTTCGCCAAGAATACCGCAATGTTGATCTCTTATTAGTTGATGATATCCAATTTTTCTCAGATAAAGTTGGAACACAAGAGGAATTTTTCCACACATTCAATGCTCTCTACGACGATAAAAAGCAGATCGTTCTTTCCTCAGATCGCCTACCAAACGAGATCCCTAAGCTTCAACAACGCTTAGTCTCGCGTTTCAAATGGGGATTGTCTGTTGATATCACCCCACCTGACTTAGAAACGCGGATCGCCATTTTGCGTAACAAAGCTGAAACCGAACACCTTAAAGTCCCTGATGATACTTTAAGCTATATTGCTGGTCAGATCGATTCCAATATCCGTGAATTAGAAGGAGCATTGATGCGGGTCCAAGCTTATGCTAAGCTAAATGGTCAGCCCGTTTCAACGAGCTTAGCGGCAGAAGCTTTACAAAGCTTAAACGGTGCTCCACAAACCAAAGAGCTGTCGATCGCGATGATCCAAGAGAAAGTTGCTAAGTTTTTCCACGTTACTGTAGCTGAACTCAAAGGAAAAAAACGTGTCAAAACGATCGTCATCCCACGCCAGATCGCAATGTATCTCGCGCGTGAATTGACCGAAGCTTCTTTGCCTAAGATCGGACAAGAATTTGGTGGCAAAGATCATACCACGGTCATTCATGCACATGAAAAGATCAGTGAGGCACTCAAAAGCGATGAAGAGCTCAAAAAAGAGGTCGCTAAATTGCGGGCTGAATTACACAGTTAACAACTGCCTGTGAATTAGTGTGGATAAACCCTAATAGTTGTCCACAAGTTATCAACAGGTGATTTCCTAGATCATCAAAGGTTTTAGGGCTTTTTCCACAGTATAAACAGCCCCTACTATTACTACTAACTTTATTAATAATATATATTTAACAAACAGGAGGAATTTTGCCTTATGAAATTTACGGTACATAGAACAGCTTTCATCCAATACCTAAATGATGTTCAACGTGCTATCTCATCTAAAGCAGCGTTAGAGATCTTGTCTGGGATCAAACTCGATCTTTCTGAAGATGGTTTAACGATGACAGGAAGTAACTCTGATATCTCGATCGAGACCGTGATCTCGATCGCTGATGAAAATGCAGCTTTAAACATTGAAAAAACTGGGAGCGTGGTTTTACCAGCTCGTTTCTTCAATGAGATCGTTAAAAAGTTACCTGAAGATAGCTTGAGTGTTGAAGTAAATGATCGTTTCCAAGCCACGATCAGATCTGGCTCAGCAGAATTTATCATCAATGGTCTCGATCCAGATGATTATCCACATTTACCAGAGATCGATTCACGTGAACAATTGACGTTACCAGGTGATGTATTAAAACAAGTGATCAATCAAACTGTGATCGCGGCTTCTAAGCAAGAAACACGCCCGATCTTGACCGGGATCCATTTAGCGATCAAAGATGGGAAACTTTTAGCTGTAGCAACCGACTCACACCGTTTGAGTCAACGAAAACTTACTTTAAATGGTGATAGTGCTGCTGATTACGATATCATTGTCCCAGGGCAATCAATGAATGAGTTAGCTAAGATGTTAGGTGATCTAAGTGAAGACATCGAGATCCAGATCTCAGAAAATCAGATCCTCTTCATCTTAGGCAATACGTCCTTTTACTCACGTTTACTTGAGGGAAACTATCCTGACACGGAACGCTTGATCCCACAAAACTCAACCACAACGTTAGAGATCAATGCACCTGCTTTCTTACGTGCGATCGAACGTGCTTCGTTACTTTCACACGAAGGACGCAATAACGTGGTCAAATTATCGATGCAAGCTAGTGCAGCTAAAGCAACACTTTACAGCAATTCCCCTGAAGTCGGGAATGTTGAAGAAGAATTGACCTTCAACAAACTTGAAGGAAATGATCTAGACATCTCCTTTAACCCTGACTATATGAAAGATGCTTTGCGTTCCTTTGGACAAAGTGAAGTGACCTTGAACTTCACGATGCCACTGCGTCCCTTTACCTTGGTCCCAAGTGAAGCTCAAGGTGAATTCATCCAATTGATCACCCCAGTTCGAACCGTCTAAAATATTTGTGCTTTAGAGGCCAAAAGCGAGTGGTATTTGACCGCTCGCTTTTTATTTTTCTCTAAAAGGTATAAATGGAATTTAGAACGCATATATTCAATTTCTAGGCCAGTTTTATCGTCTAGTGTGTCATAACACTCAGATAGGTTAAATTAGCTCAGAACGCGTTTAATTGGTTTCCATGATTGTGTTTAGTTTTTAAAAAAGGTATAATTTAATGAGTACTAAAAGGAAAGCGAGGCATTTTTTTGAAAGAAGAAATTCACTTAAAAACACCGCATATCACCTTAGGCCAGTTGCTTAAAATTGCGGATCTAGTTTCTTCTGGCGGGCAGGCAAAGTGGTTCTTACAAGAATACGCTAATGACATTTTAGTCAATGGTGAGCCAGAAAACCGTCGCGGACGCAAGCTTTATCCTGGAGATAGTGTTGAGATCAAAGCTCAAGGCAGCTATCTATTGAAAGAAAGCTAGCTAAGACAATGTATTTAGAAGAGCTGGAACTTCGCAATTTCCGTAACTATCAAACGGTAGCGGTCAAATTTTCACCACAGATAAATGTCTTGATCGGAAAAAACGCTCAAGGCAAGACCAACCTGTTAGAGGCGATCTATGTTTTAGCGATGGCGCGTAGTCATCGGACCAATAATGAGCGTGAGTTGATCAGCTTTAAACAAAAAGAGGCATATTTAAGTGGGCGCGTGATGCGTAAGTTAGGTAGCTTACCGTTAGAGATCAGTTTGAGCCGTAAAGGTAAGAAGGCCAAAGTCAATCATCTCGAGCAAGCACGCTTATCTCAGTATATCGGTAATTTGAATGTGATCTTATTTGCGCCAGAAGATCTCAGCTTAGTCAAGGGGTCACCCGCGATCAGACGCCGCTTTATCGATATGGAATTTGGTCAGATCGACCCACGCTACCTCTACAATTTGACGCGGTACCGCACGATCTTAAAGCAACGAAATAATTATCTAAAACAACTCCAGCAAAAAAAGGCGACGGATACGCTCTATTTAGAGGTCTTGTCAGAACAACTAGCGCAATTTGCTGGGGCGATCATTGTGAAACGACTAGAATTTTTAGCGGAACTTGAGCGCTATGCAAAAGAGATCCATGGTCAGATAACACAGGACAAAGAGCAGTTAGCTTTTAGTTATGAAAGTAGTTTGAAAGAACCAAGTCAGGCTACTGAAAATGAAATTACCAAAGCATTAAAAAAAGGCTTTGCAAATTTACAACAAAAAGAAATTTTTCAAGGGACGACCCTTTTAGGCCCACATCGCGATGATGTTGTATTTAAGATCAACGAACAAAATGTTCAGATCTATGGTTCGCAGGGGCAACAGCGAACGACAGCGTTATCGGTCAAATTGGCAGAGATCGAATTGATGAAAAATAAGACAGGCGAATATCCGATCTTATTGCTTGATGATGTGTTGTCTGAGCTTGATGGAAATCGGCAAACACATTTGTTGAAGACGATCCAAGGGCGCGTCCAGACCTTTTTAACGACACCTGGATTAAATGATATCACCCAACAGTTGATCAAAGAACCAAAGATTTTTCATATTGATGATGGCCAGATCTCTGAAAACTCAGAAATGGCTGAAAATCACATCGACTGGGTTTCAGAAGACGAAAATAAAGTTGTTACATTTTATCCAAAGAATGAAAAATCCAAGAAAGGACAGTCTACATAGAGATGTAGCGGGTACTAAACGTGACAGAAAAAGAAACGCTTGAAGAAGTAAAGGAAGAAAAAGCAAAAGAATATGATGCCAGTCAGATCCAAGTCCTTGAAGGCTTAGAAGCCGTGCGCAAGCGTCCTGGGATGTACATTGGCTCGACTAGCTCACAAGGCCTACACCACTTAGTATGGGAGATCATCGATAACGGGATCGATGAAGCTTTAGCGGGCTTTGCTGATGAGATCAATGTGATCGTGGAAAAAGACAATAGTATCACGGTCAAAGATAATGGACGTGGGATCCCGGTCGATATCCAAGAAAAGACGGGCCGTCCAGCGTTAGAAACCGTCTTTACTGTGCTTCATGCCGGTGGAAAATTTGGCGGTGGCGGTTATAAAGTCTCCGGTGGTCTCCACGGGGTCGGGGCTTCGGTCGTTAACGCCCTTTCAACGAGCTTAGATGTTCAAGTCAGACGTGAAGGGGATACAAATGTCTATGGGATGGACTTTAAACTCGGTAAAGTCGACCATGTGATGGAAGTCGTGGGGCAAAGTCGACCACATGAACACGGGACGACAGTGCATTTCTTGCCTGATCCCGATATCTTTACGGAAACAACTGTCTATGACATCAAAGTTTTGACGACGCGGATCCGTGAGTTGGCCTTTTTGAACAAGGGCTTAAAGATCACGATCGATGATATGCGCCCAGAAGAACCGACCCATGAAGAATTCCACTATGCTGGTGGGATCAAACACTATGTGGAATTCTTAAACAAGGGTAAAGAAGTTCTTTTTGATGAACCGATCTATGTGGAAGGCCAACAAAAAGGCATCACAGTTGAAGTGGCATTACAATACACCGATGATTTCCACTCTAACTTATTGACCTTTACTAACAATATCCACACTTATGAAGGTGGGACTCATGAATCAGGATTCAAGACTGCTTTGACACGTGTTATCAACGATTATGCACGTAAATCGGGCCAGTTAAAGGAAAATGAACCTAACTTGTCTGGTGAAGACGTCCGTGAAGGCTTGACTGCAGTTGTTTCAGTCAAGCACCCTGATCCTCAGTTTGAAGGGCAAACTAAGACTAAATTGGGTAACTCCGATGCTAGAGCGGCGACAGATAAGACATTTTCCGAAACATTCAGCAAGTTCATGCTGGAAAATCCAAATGTGGCACGCCGGATCGTGGAAAAAGGGATGTTGGCTGCTAAGGCTCGTGTCGCAGCTAAACGTGCACGTGAAGTTACGCGTAAGAAAAATGGTCTTGAGATCTCTAATTTGCCAGGTAAATTAGCTGATAACACCAGCAAAGACCCTGAGATCTCAGAATTATTCATCGTCGAAGGGGACTCCGCGGGTGGTTCAGCTAAGCAAGGGCGTTCACGTTTGACCCAAGCTATCTTACCGATCCGTGGCAAGATCTTGAATGTGGAAAAAGCTACATTAGATCGGATCTTGGCCAATGAAGAGATCCGTTCATTATTCACAGCTTTAGGCACAGGCTTTGGGGACGACTTTGACGTGGATAAAGTAAATTACCACAAGTTGATCATCATGACCGATGCCGATGTCGACGGAGCCCATATCAGAACCTTATTGTTGACGTTGTTTTACCGCTTTATGCGTCCAATGATCGACCGAGGCTATGTTTATATCGCACAGCCCCCATTGTATCAAGTGCGCCAAGGCAAGATGATCCGTTACATCGACACAGATGAAGAATTAGAAGAAGTATTAGGTCAATTACCACCAAGTCCAAAACCAGTTATCCAACGTTACAAAGGTTTAGGTGAAATGGATGCTGAACAATTGTGGGAAACTACGATGGATCCAGAGAATCGGCGCTTATTACGGGTCGAATTATCAGATGCGATGGAAGCAAATGAAGTCTTTGAAATGTTGATGGGCGATCAAGTCGGCCCAAGACGTCAATTTATCGAAGAAAATGCAACTTTCGTGGACAATTTGGACGTTTAATAAAAGCAGGAGAATATGTTCTGCACATAATGCACAGGATAGTGTGAATAAACTGTGTATAAGTTAAAAAGTAAGAAAAGAAGTGGAGGCACAGGACGTGGTAGAAGTACCTAACAGAATTAGCAATGTTGATTTATCCAAAGTCATGCGGACCTCATTTTTAGATTATGCGATGAGTGTTATCGTTGCGCGCGCTTTGCCTGATGTGCGTGATGGCTTGAAGCCTGTTCACCGCCGGATCTTATACGGTATGAATGAATTAGGTGTGACTCCGGATAAACCATATAAGAAATCAGCCCGGATCGTTGGGGATGTTATGGGTAAGTACCACCCGCATGGGGACTCGGCGATCTATGAATCGATGGTCCGGATGGCGCAAGATTTTAGCTACCGTTATCTCTTAGTTGATGGTCATGGTAACTTTGGTTCGGTCGATGGTGACGGGGCCGCTGCGATGCGTTATACCGAAGCTAGGATGTCTAAGATCACGTTGGAGATGTTGCGTGATATCAACAAAGACACGATCGATTTTCAGCCAAACTATGATGGGACCGAACGTGAACCTGAAGTTTTACCCGCTCGTTTCCCTAACCTATTAGTCAACGGGGCGACCGGGATCGCAGTTGGGATGACAACCAATATTCCACCCCATAACTTGGCTGAAGTTATTTCAGCTTTGCATGTGTTGATGGAAAATCCCGATGCAACGACTGCCGACTTGATGGAAGCTTTACCAGGGCCTGATTTCCCGACTGGTGGGATCGTGATGGGCAAATCTGGGATCAGAAAAGCTTATGAGACTGGGAAAGGCTCAGTTACTTTACGGGCTAAAGTTGAGATCGAAGAATTAAAAAATGGCCGTGAACAGATCATTGTGCATGAGTTACCATACATGGTCAATAAGGCTAAATTGATCGAGCGGATCGCTGAATTAGCTCGTGATAAAAAGATCGAAGGGATCACCGATATCAAGGACGAATCTGACCGTGAAGGGATGCGCATCACGATCGATGTGCGCCGAGATGTCAGTGCTTCGGTCGTATTGAACAATCTATACAAATTGACCTTGATGCAAACGGCATTCAATTTCAACATGTTGGCGATCGTTAATGGGACGCCACGGGTCTTGAGTCTAAAGCAGATCTTGACCTATTACTTGAAACATCAAGAAGAAGTCATTCGGCGGCGAACACAATTTGACTTGAAAAAAGCGCAAGCACGAGCCCATATCTTAGAAGGTCTCCGGATCGCCTTAGACCATATCGATGCGATCATCAACATCATCCGTAACTCTAAGAGCGGTGATATTGCTAAAGATCGCTTGATGAATGAATATCATTTGAGTGATAAACAAGCCCAAGCGATCTTGGATATGCGTTTAGTTCGTTTGACTGGTCTGGAACGTGAAAAGGTTGAAGCTGAATATCAAAAGACGATGGAAGCGATCGCCGATTACAAAGATATTTTAGCGCACGAAGAACGGATCTATCAGATCATTTACCAAGAATTATTGGAGATCCAAGAGCGCTTTGGCGATGAGCGCCGGACTGAACTTATGGTCGGCGAAGTCTTGAGCATTGAAGATGAAGACTTGATCGAAGAAGAAAATGTCGTGATCACTTTGACGCATAACGGTTACATCAAGCGTTTGCCAACAAGTGATTTTAAAGCACAACGGCGCGGTGGTCGTGGCGTCCAAGGTATGGGCGTGCATGATGATGATTTCATTGAGCACTTGATCACGACTTCGACCCACGATGAATTGTTGTTCTTCACAAATGTGGGTAAAGTTTACCGCATGAAGGGCTATGAAGTCCCAGAATATGGTCGTGCTGCTAAAGGGATCCCTGTGATCAACTTGCTCGACCTTGATAAAGAAGAAAAGATCCAAACAGTGATCAACGTTGAAGCTGCAAAGCGTGATGATTCGCACTTCTTATTCTTCACTACGGTCAAAGGTACGGTCAAACGGACTTCCGTGACTGAATTTGGCAATATCAGAAAGAATGGGTTAAAAGCGATCTCGTTACACGATGGCGATGAATTGATCCACGTTTCGATCACAGATGGTGAGCAAAATATCATCATTGCAACGCATGGTGGTTACGCAGTCAGCTTTGCTGAAACAGCTGTCCGCCCAATGGGACGCTCGGCAGCTGGGGTCCGCGGTATCCGCTTGCGTGATGAAGATCATGTCATCGGAGCTTCGATCTTGCGTCCGGACAGTAAAGTTTTTGTCATCTCTGAAAAAGGCTTTGGTAAGCAGACACCAGCTAGCGAATATCCGATCAAAGGCCGTGGTGGTAAAGGTATCAAGACCACAAATATCACTGCTAAAAACGGTAATCTCGCTGGTATGACAACAGTCAATGGGGATGAAGACATCATGGTCATCACTGATAAGGGTGTCATGATCCGCTTTAACCTCGCTAATGTTTCCCAAACTGGTCGGGCCACACTTGGGGTCAAGTTGATCAACTTAGATGATGATGCTACGGTTTCAACAATGGCTAAAGTCGAAGCTGAACCCGTCGAAGAGGAAGAAACGGCTGAAGAATAAAACTGTGGATAATTAAAATTTATTCTAAAAATAATTTATCCACAAAAAAATCCACGGTACTCCTAAGAGTGCTGTGGATTTTTTGTCTATAGCTAATTATTTACGGACAACACTGATCCGTTCTTGGATATGGTCACCATTTTGGATCTCATCTGCCATGGCAAGCGCATAATCAGCATAACTGATGATGCTTTCACCACGATCGTTAAGGGTCAATTCTTCACCAGCGAGGATGTATTCACCCGTACGTTTTCCGTCAACTTGGAGACCAACCGCTGGACTGATGAAAGTCCAAGCAACATCATCATGTTTGCGTAATTCGGTTAAGGCATCAGTTTGAGCTTTGGCTAAAGCGTAAAATTCAGCTGGAAAATCTGGAGTATCGACTAACTGAGTCTTGTGTTCTGGATCAACATAGAGGCTACCGGCACCACCAACGATGACAAATCGCTTACCTGTCTTGCCCAAAAGCGAGGTTAGGTGTTTGATAACATCAACGTAAAGATGAAATGTTTCTGGTCTCCAAGTTCCAAACGCAGAAACAACGATCTCAAATTCAGCAAGATCGGCTTTAGTGAGATCAAACAGATCTTTTTTAATGTATGTTTGTGCCCCCGTTGTATTTTCATCTCTGCGCCCAAAACCAGTAACATCATAGCCACGAGCAACTAATTCCTTGATAACGTTGCCAGCGATCCGACCATCAGCACTAATTACAGCAACTTTTGTCATAATAAATTCCTCCATTTAGTTGTAATTTTTGTTATTACATCGGTTTAGTGATCTTAGTCTATCCTCTTTTTAATGTAATGTCAATAGTTACAACTGAAAAATATTTTATTTTTTTGTGTTTACCTATAATTAGCGGAAATAAATTTTTGGGAAAAAAGAAAAAAATTTCACCAGCAATTGCGTATTTATAAAGTGTAGCCGTAGTTCAAAATCCCTTGCAAAATAGTTTTAATAATGTTATAATTCTATTTCGTGAGTATCTAAACAAAATTAGCTTTAGATTCTCCTTGTTCTTACTTTAGATAAAGAACCAATAGTCCATAAGGAGGTGCAAACAGTCATGACAAATTATGAAATTACTTACATCATCAACCCATCACTTGACGAAGCAGCTAAGAATGAATTAGTTGAACGCTTCGACAACATCTTGAAAAATGATGGTGCTGAGATCGTAGAATCAAAAGACTGGTCTAAGCGTCGTTTTGCTTACGAAATTGGTGGTTTCACAGAAGGTGTCTACCACATCGTAAACATCAAAGCTGAAAACGCAGACGCTATCAACGAATTTGACCGTCTTTCCAAGATCAATGATGGTATCTTACGCCACATGATCGTTAAACGTGAAGACTAAGATAGACTATAAATAAAGTAAAGGAGGAAATGAACTTTGATCAATTCAGTTGTTCTAGTAGGTCGCTTGACCCGAGATCCTGAACTGCGCTACACGCCTTCAGGGGCAGCCGTGGCAAGCTTTACTGTCGCGATCGACCGTCGTTTCACTAACCAACAAGGTCAACGTGAAGCTGATTTCATCAATTGTGTAATGTGGCGTAAAGCAGCCGAAAACTTTGCTAATTTTACCCACAAAGGTTCCTTAGTAGGGATCGAAGGCCGGATCCAAACCCGTTCTTATGAAAATCAGCAAGGTCAACGTGTTTATGTTACTGAAGTTTTAGCTGAGAATTTCTCACTTTTGGAATCCAAGGCTGAATCAGAAAGGTATCGTGCCCAACACGGCAGCAGTAACGCTAATGTGCAAGGTTCAGCTCCTTCAAATGATATGCAGTCATCTAATCCATTTGGGACTCCAGCAAATAATCAGACAAATGATGCTTTTGGTGGTAGTGGTTTTGATTCCACTCCAAACAATAGTAACAATGCGGCTGATCCATTTGCCGGTGGGCAACAGATCGATATCTCAGATGATGACTTACCATTCTAAAATTGACAGGAGGGAAATCTAATGCCACAACAAAGAAGAGGCGGACGTCGCCGTCGTAAAGTTGACTTCATCGCTGCTAACCACATCGAATACATCGACTACAAGGATACAGATCTTCTTAAGCGTTTCATCTCAGAACGCGGTAAGATCTTGCCACGTCGTGTAACAGGTACTAGCGCAAAGAACCAACGTAAACTTACAGTTGCGATCAAACGTGCACGTATCATGGGCTTATTGCCATTCGTTGCCGAAGATTAATCAAAAAAACGTCTCATTACGAGACGTTTTTTTGTTGGGGAAGATTTTTTTGAAAAAAGTTTTTAAAAATTTCGTTTTTTAAAGACGAACTATTATATTTTTTTAGTTGGATATTATACGATTTAGCGGTTAAAGAGTGAAAAAATTATAATGGTAAACCCTAGATGTGTAAAGATGTAACACTGCATGTGGATAAAGTTGTGGAAAACTTTAGTGTAATAACCGAACTTTATCTATTATGAAAAAAATATAATTTAAATTCTTAAGAAAAAATCAATAAAAAAGTTAGCCATTTTGGGTCATTTAGGTGTATTATAGATATGTAGATTGATGATGAATCAATCTTCTCCCCTTTTTATGTAGTAAGTGATAACTATCTTAGATTTACTTTAGGATAGTATTTCCCCAATAACATAACCTTTTTCTCCGTGATTTTCCCCGATCACGGAGTTTTTTTATATTCATAAAGATATAGAACTATACGCCAAGGTGTTTGCAAACAATGAACGCGGGAGCCACCACGATGTAACAACATCATGGCCGCTCCCGCGTTGCGGTTATATTCAGCGATGACTAGTGAAACTAGTTTATCTCGAGAGTCTTAGCAAACTCAGTTCCATTTGAAAGTACCGTAAAGTTTCTAAAGTCGATCGTGGTCGATGCATCGAGTTTAGAAGCTAGGCGCATTGGATCGTCAATTTGGATATTTTGCGTGGTAAGCCAAGATATCACTTGAGGGATCGCTTGTGTTTCGCTATTTAGTAACTGGATCTGGCGGTCGTCAGTTAACTCGAGTATTAGAGAAAAGATGAAGCGCTCAGTCAGTTTGGGTAACGGTCGGAGCGTGATCTTGGCCAGATACATTCCCAGGCAAGCCCGAATGATCTGGTTAGGTGATAGGGTGAGCATTAAATTGTCGTGGTCATCGAAGAGCTTGAGATGTGTTGTTTCAAACTGTGTTTTCGCAAAAGCAAGTGAATTTTTGCGAAATAAAATTGCAAGTGGCAGTTGGCGATTGGTTCCGTAAAAGGGCTGGCCATTAAATTCAAGTGTAGTGAAAATTGGTGCGGTATACAAATTAGTAGCTAAATCGGTAAAAACGATTTTTTTCATATTTGCCCCCATTTCTATAGATCAACTAACATAATTTATAAACGTCATCTTCTGCCCACTAGCTCCTTCCTAATGATAAGTGATATTGCCTAAGTGAGACAAGCGCTCTTTATAGAAGAAATGTGGTATTATGGAATAAAATAGCAATGAGGGTGAAAAAATGGTCAAAGGTTTGGTTTTAAGTGCAATAATTTTTGTTATAGGGGCGTTTGAACTTTATGCGACATATCGCTACTATCACAAATTAGTTGTGGCAGATCGAAAAAATATGCTTTCTAGTAGCCGTTTATGGTTAGGTATCATCAGTGGGGGCTTGTTATGCGCCCTCGGGATCTTCTCCGCTTTAGGTGTATTGCAAGGTGCATAGCTTGAGGAAATAGAGACTGTTATATAAGTAAAAAGACGTCTTCGAATTCCAACTTTGGGATTACACATCAACGTTGGAATTTCTGAGATGTCTTTTTATTTATCTCTTAAAATACTAGTTTTTAAAGCTTTACGGTGGCAAGTAACAACGAATAACAATTCTTTAGCGTAATATATAATACTAAAAGAAACGTATGTCCTAGTCTCATTTTTGTTTAGTTAAAAACTTTTATAAAATATTGATATTTCTTTACCAAATTTGAAATATATGATATGTTGTTCTAAATATATTTTATATTGAAAGAGATTTATTTATGTTTACTTTTCATAACTACTATGATATCACAAATCGATGAGAGTGATTGTGGTGTTGCCAGTTTGGCGATGCTTTTAAAATATTACGGCTCAGATGTTTCATTATCTTATTTGAGGAATATAGCTAAAACCGATAAGGATGGCACAACAGCATTAGGGATCGTCAAAACTGCTCAGCAATTAAACTTCGAAACTAAAGCTATAAAAGCAGATATGCGATTATTTGATATTGCTGATCTTCACCATCCTTTTATTGCACATGTGATAAAAGACAATCAGCTTTTGCATTACTATGTTGTAATATCATCAAATAAAAAATATGTAACTATTGCTGACCCTGATCGACTGGTATTAGTATGACATCAACAAAAATAAACTTTTGAATAAAAACATATATTAAATCTCAAAGGAATGATTTTAGATGCTTACTGCGTTAATTCTTGAAGGCAATTCAATGTACAGGCATAAATTGCAAAATATTATTCAAAATAGGATACGGGTAAATGATACTCTGGATGAATATGACATGGAAATTGCCATTTCTACTGACAATTTATCGGATATTCTTAATCACATAGCAGCACATAAGGATAAATCTTTCTTGATTTTTGTGGATATAGATACAGTGTCACATGATTTAAACATTTGGAAACAAATTAAAGATAACGTTGTATTTGCTGAGATAATATATTTATCAGATTCTTATAACTCTATCCAGAAAATTATAGCTGCTAGAGCCGAACCATTGGATATACTGTGCAAAAATTTAGCAGATGATTTTACTATACAAAGAGTGCGTGAAAATATCGATATCGCATTTGCTAGATATAAGAAAAATGCCTTAGCTAATTTAGCTAATTTTTTTTCGTATGAAATGACTCATGGACTTGTAGAACGAATACCGTTTGATCAGGTATATAGTATTGAGTCTATAATAGGCAATAACAAACAAGTGCGCTTAAATTATAGGAATCTTAAAGAAGATATATTGGGGAGCTTAAAGCATTTTGAAGAGCAATATGATCACTTGCTTAGATGTAACAGAACTACCCTAGTTAATATTACAAATATTATCAGAATAGACAAAAAAAACAAGTCGTTAACTCTATCAAATGGGCAAATATATCCGATAAGTACAAGAAGATTTAAAAACGCTGTAAAAATTTTAGGACAGACCTAATTCAAAGCGCAATATTAAATGCCTTATTTATTGTATTTAGTGTCAATATCTGTCTAAAATTACACACTAAATACAATAAATTGCCCGATAATTCTTTTTTTAACTACTATTCTTAAATAACTGTATACTTCTAACTGTTAAGAGGTATCAATTTAATTTGGAGGGAAGCAATTATTATGAATAATGCCAAATTAAATTTGTTTGAAGAATTATCAACTAATGATTTGCAAAATATCGTTGGTGGGAAACGAGTTTTAGGCCATCATATTGTCGGTGCTACAGTAATAGGTATTGCAGCCCTCTTCTAATAGCTAAGAGGTGGAAAAATGAAAAAAAATACTTTAGGAAAGCTTGTTGTCGCATTATTATTTGCGATAATTGTGCTAAAGATGCTTTTTGTACCAGGGCCTATTTCCATTGGAACAATGGTAGCACTTGGATTGGGAATTCTAGTTGCTTTGGGATTCTCTTTACAAAAATTTATTAAAAAAAATAGTTAAGATGAAGCTGGGACATGAGTCTCTGTTTACAAGAAAACCACCCGAACTTTTTCGGCTATAATGCCCTCTAAGTATACAGATGAAATAGAAAATTCATATTATACTTGGAGGGTATTTTATATGTCTAGGAAATCAAAATACAGTGCAGAACAAAAATTAGCTATACTAAATGAACTAACCCGTTCTAATATTAGTGAGGTGGCTAAAAAGTATGCAGTGGGCAAGAAAACTATTAGAACTTGGGGGTATCTATATGAATATCAGGGCATTGATGGCTTACGATCTACTCACAATAATCATAGATATTCAAAGGAATTTAAATTATCTTTGGTCCAACAGTATCAAAAATCAGACGCGTCGCTTGAAATATTCGCGATCAAGCATGGGCTAAAGTCCAAAACACAACTATCAGATTGGATTATGCAGTATAATGAATCTAACTTAAAGGCCTATACGCCAAGAAAGCGAGATTCAAAAATGAGTGGACGAAAGACTGACTTTGAAGAACGACTTACTATCATTGAAGAGTTGATTAAGCATGATGTGAACTACAATTGGGCAGTTGAAAAATACCATATTAGTTACCAACAAGTTTATGGCTGGTATCAAAAGTATCGCAAAAGCGGTAATGACCCAGAATCACTTCGTGATCGCCGAGGCAAAGCTAAGCCAGAAGAGAAGTGGACGGAAGTTGACCGACTCAAGGCAGAGAATCGCTTATTAAGGGCTCAGCTAGAAAAGCAAGAGATGGAGATTGCATTCGCAAAAAAATTAACAGAAATACGCAATCGGGAGGTGGAAAAGGACTCCGGTACCAAGCCATCAAAGAACTAAATCAAGAAAATGGATGGTCAATTAGCCAGTTGTGTAAAATAGCTGATTCTTCGCGAGATGGTTATTACAAATGGCTCAATCGAAAGCCAAGTCAATATCATAATGAGCAAGCAGAGTTACTTGAAGCGATTGTAGAGTTAGAAGAAGAACATAATTGGACGCTGGGATATTTAGCGATGACTACACAGTTAAGCTTTGAAAACCGTTTAAGCTTTACCGCTGGATTAAAACGAATAACTAACTGCATGCGTAAGCATGGAATTAGAGCAAATATTAGGAAGAAGAAGCGCAATCGAATTCAACGCCATGAAGAATACATCAATGACAACTTATTGCAGGGACAATTCGACCGTGAAACTAAAAATGAAGTGTGGGTTACCGACACAACGGAAGTAGCCTACGGCGAACACACACTTCATAAAGTACGAGTACACGTTATTTTAGATTTATATGGTCGTTACGCTTTAAGCTACAATATTTCAGACACAGAAACTTCATCAGCAGTAATTGAAACCTTTAATCGTGCTTTTACGGTTGAACCTGATGCGCAACCAATGATCCATACTGACCGCGGGTCAGCTTACTGCTCAAGTATGTTCAACGACTACTTAGCCTCTAAAAATTGTATTCATAGTATGTCGCACCCCGGTCATCCTTGGGAAAACTCACCCATAGAGCGTTGGTGGAATGACTTCAAGCTAATCTGGATTAACAAACACCCTCGTCCTAAGACGCTAGCAGAGCTAGAACAACTCGTCAAAGGAGCCATTGAATACTTTAATACCAAACGCGCTTACACAAGCAAAAACGGCTTGACCGCGGAACAATTCCGCAACCAAGCCGCCTAAAATTTTTATCTATTTGATCTGTATACTTGACGGGACATAGTGCCTTCAAAAATTCGGGTGGTTTTCTTTTTAATTTTAAAGTCTATTATGACCGTTTTTTGGAGACTTATATCTCAGCGCCTCTTGTTTGTTTAATTAAACAAACTCTTGATCCATTCGATGAAGCGAGTAAACCAACCTTTTGCCTGTTCAACGGCTTCTTTAGCTTGAGCACTGTTGGCCCAGTCTTTGGCTTTATTCATCAAATTACCAGTCGAATCTTTAACGTTATTGATCGTGTTTGTTACGTTATTGATATACGTCTTGCTTGAGCTGATCGGTGAATTTTGGAAGTTTACCAAAGCACCTGAGATCTGTGTTACTTGCTCTGAAGTTGTTTGATCTTGAATACCACGGTCAGCTAAAGCCTTATTTAACATATCTTCAATGTCTTGTTTTGTAGCTAGTTCTTGGTTATCTTGCTTTTGTTGTGCCAATTGCTTGGAAACATCACCAACAGCGGCCATCAATTTACCAGGATAGGTCGCATCATCTTTGTTGGCGTTGATCGCTGGTTGGGTCGCTGAAAGCATCTCGTTAGCTGTCGCCGTGTTTTCTGTGTTCAATGAAACGCCATCTTCAGCTAAGGCCTTGTAGACCCCAGTTAAGGCTGATTCACCTGAAACGGGACGGTTAGCGGTCACGACGATGCTGACATCGGTTACCCCTGCCATTTGTGCGACCATTGCGTATTGTTGGGAAGTTACTTGTGTGATATTGTTAGAACCATTGTAGTCTTTGATATTGACCTTGACCCCAGAACCAGGATCTCCAGGCGCGATTGCAACTGAGCTGATCATTGCAGCGTCAGTCGTATTGCTCGAGCCATTGGCGATATATTTGTTGTAATCGGAGGCTGTAGCGGTCAAAGTTTTGAACGAAGAGTCAGTTTCAAATACTTTAGCTAAATTTTGGCGTGCTTCTTGGCTCGTGCCGGCTCCATAGACGACATAAGCGGAATTTAACGTATGTGTGTTACTGCTACTTGCGGCTAAAGCCTTGGGCGCACTGGTCAAAGTTACCCCTAAAAAGGTCAGCCCTGCCAAGAATGCAGTTGCTAATTTTTTTAATTTCATCTCTAAAACACCTCATTGATTTTATATCTAGCTACATTCTAATTTTACCACCAGAAATCAATTCTTGTCTTTTAAGAAAAAGATATAAATATCGTAAGAAAAACTTAGGAAAATCAACATTTAAAAATCAAATCACACACAATATATAGATTTAATGAAATTAGAATTACAATATATTGTGTTTTTTCGGTTGAATTTAGCTGGAAGGCGTGGCTATAATAGTTACATTGAAATTTTTGAATTCAAGAAATTATTATCTAGTTGGAAGGAAGTTTTTAGATGTTTGAACGTTATCAAGATGTACTGACCCATTTGCCAGAATATTCCAGGAATGTATTTCGAAAGGGATATTTTAAGTGGTTATTGAATCAATGTAAGGGCTGGGGGTATTTTAGTTACTTCTTATTGGCGTTCAATTTCGTGCTCCAAGTTATTTCGTTGGTCCACTCTTTTAGCCAAACCCCAGTCCAGTCACTGTTAGCCTTTGTTGGGGGCAATCTGTCCGTGGCGTGTGTGATCGGGATCTCGAACTTATCGGGGATCCAAGGCTGGTGTGGGGCGATCTCGGCTATTTGTATCGCAGCAACTGGTTTTATGGCGAAAAATTATGCGACAGCTTGGGAGCAGATCGGTTATTTGATCTTTTTAGATATTTTTTGCATTTTAGATCCAAAATGGAACGATGATATCCAAGCTGAAAAATTAGAAAGTGGGCTCGAGTGGCTCAAATATGGTTTGTTTTTTGTAGTTGCTTGGTCATGCACATATACGATCTTTAGCTTTACTAATGATCCTAGGGTCTTTTTGGATAGCTTGAACTTAGCGATGGCGATCACGGGAGCATTATTGGAATTGAACCGTAAACGTGAACAATACTATGTTTTCACCCTGGCATCGATTTTTACGATCGCTTTATGGTTCCAAACAATGCTGCAAGGCGACGGTAATTTTGCTTTGATCTTTAGTTATAGTGTCTTTTTCCTAAATGATATGTATGCCTTTTTCAGCAAGAACAGCTGGTTTAGAGGGGAAGTCTCAAAGAAAGCTTAAAATTTAGTTTGGAATTGCTGACAATAAATAGGCGTGGGCGTATACTTAAACTAAGTGAATAACTTAACTCATAACACTAAGCTACGGTTTGCTCCGTGGCTTTTTATTTTGGGCAAAGCAGCTTGATTTTTCAAGCTATTATAGTCATACTTACTGAGAGTCAAGCTTATTTGTGATAGAATAAGTAGCAGAAGTATAAAATTTAGGTTAAGAATTGGGAAAGGAATGCGGGGATAAACCAGTGAAAAAATTTTTTAACAAAGATTTTTGGCAACTGCCTGAATTCATGTATGACAGACATTTGCGTGTGTTAGCTTGGATGCTGGCGCTTGTAGCGGTCATTTGTGTGATCCTGGCCTTTAGAACCAATATTATTCTAGGATATATCAGTATGGTCTTTATGCTTATCATGACCGTAGTTGCCTATATTACTTTAAAACAAGTTACTGAAGATACAACTGAATACATTTCTGATCTGTCTTATCGGATCAAACGCGGTGAACAGGATGCGTTGATCAAAATGCCGATCGGGATCTTATTTTACGACAAAGAAGGGTATATCGAATGGATCAACCCTTATATGCAACGCTATTTTGATAATCAAGAAGTGCTAGGCAAGCCGTTAAAAGAGGTCGATCGTCAGCTCTATGAGCAACTCGAGGCTAAACAAGACAATAAGGACAAAGATATAGAAGTCAAATTGCATGGGCGTGCCTTTAGTCTGATGATCCAAAAAGATATTGATGCGGTGTATTTGATGGATGTGACGCATTATGCCCAGATCCGACAAGAATACGAAGATACGCGGTTAGTGATCGGGCAGATCTTCTTGGATAATTATGATGAAGTTACCAGTGCGATGAACGATAAAGATATTTCTAACCTGGGAAATTTCGTGACGAATGCCTTAGCAGATTGGGCGAAAGAATTTGGGATCTACCTCAAGCGAGTCGATGAAGACCATTTCTTTATCCTGACTTATGCCAAGACACTCAAAGTATTAGAGGAAGAAAAATTCAAGATCCTAGATGAAGTGCGCAAGTGGACGTCCAAGCAAAATTCACCTGTAACGCTTAGTGTAGGCATCGCATATGGTGGTTCTGACCTGACGCAATTAGCAAAGCTCTCACAAAATAACTTAGACCTTGCTTTGGGACGTGGAGGCGATCAAGTCGTCGTCAAAGCGGTCGAGGGACAAGCGCGTTTTTACGGAGGAAAGACTAATCCGATGGAAAAACGTACCCGAGTCCGAGCACGGATGATCTCACAAGCGCTGACTGAATTGATGAATCAGGCTGATCAGATCTTTGTGATGGGACATCGCCATCCAGATATGGACTCACTAGGCGCCTGTCTAGGAGTGCGTCGGATCGCAGCGATGAATGGTAAACAGTGTTGGATCGTCTTAGATCAAGAAGATCTTCACTCAGACATTGAACGTCTGTTAGAGGAATTGGATCAATATCCAAATATCAAGGGTTCAATTATAACCCCGGAAATGGCTTTGGAAAAAGCTACTAAGGATAGCCTTTTGATCATGGCTGATCACTCGAAACCATCAATGTCGATCGCTCGCCCACTCTACGATAAGCTCAAAAATCGTGTCATGGTGATCGACCATCATCGCCGGGGCGAAGAATTTCCCGATAACCCGATCTTGGTCTACATCGAGCCTTATGCAAGTTCGACGTGTGAGTTGATCACTGAGCTCTTTGAGTATCAAGCAAAAGACAGTGAACCGATCAATAAATTGGAAGCCACTGCGATGCTCACAGGGATCATTATCGATACACAGTCGTTTGCTTTGCGGACTGGGACTAGGACCTTTGATGCAGCGAGCTATTTACGTTCAGTGGGCGCTGATCTAGCAATGGCACGGCATTTCATGAAAGAAAGTGTCAAGAGCTACATGCAACGCAATCATTTGGTCGAGCGGACTAAATTTGCTGAAGGAGACGCGATCTGTTGTGGCGAAGAAGATAAGATCTATGATCCAGTCATCGCCGCTCAAGTTGCCGATTCACTGTTAAATGTCAGTGGTGTGGAAGCCTCTTTTGTGATCACTAAGCGAGCTTCAGGCAAGATCGGCGTTTCAGCGCGAAGCAACGGGACTAAGAACGTGCAGGTGATCATGGAAGAAATGGGTGGTGGCGGTCACTTATCCAATGCTGCGACCCAGATCGCTGATACAACTGTGGGTGCGGTCAAAGAACAACTGCTTGCAATTCTTAAACAAGAGCAGGAAAATAAAGAGTAGCAAAACTACGTATGGGAGGATTTTTTTATGAAAATTATTTTTACACAAGACGTACGCGGTAAAGGCAAACGCGGTGAAGTTAAGGAAATTCCGGATGGATACGCAAACTTCTTGATCAAGAGCAATAAAGCTAAGCAAGCTGATGCAGCAGCAATGAGCCAATTGCGTGGTCAAAAGAGAGCTGAAGCCAAAAAAGAAGCCGAAGAATTAGCCGACGCAAAGGTCCTCAAAGAAAAATTAGAATCTGGCAATTATGTCGTTGAGATCAAGGCAAAAGCTGGTACAGACGGGCGTTTATTTGGCTCGATCACATCCAAGCAGATCGCCCAAGCCATGGAAAAACAACACGGCTTAAAGATCGACAAGCGTAAGATGGAATTAGCAGCGCCGATCCGTGCAATGGGATACGCTAACGTCCCAGTGAAGTTGCATAATGAAGTTTCGGCTAAGATCCGCGTGCATATCTCAGAACAATAAAATGCCTAATAATAGCCCGCTAGAGCAATTCTGGCGGGCTATTTGTTTAGGCTATTCTACTTTAGCATGTTGATGCTCACGGCTATTCAAGAAGATCAACGGTTCGTTTAGTAAGACAAAAGTACGAAATTCATCGAGATCAAGGCAACAGTGAGTATTATTGCCAACAATACTATCTCAAGAACCTAGCATTGCTACTAGTCATTAGCTTTAACTTAGCATGTCTTGTTCCAAATATATAGCTCTATTTATGATTTTAATATTTTCCAATAAGTTTGATCTCACAGCTTGCATGAGAACATAATTGGTAAATAGTAAATATGACAATATTATTTGTATTACCAACGATCATTGTTGTTACAAAAACGATCGATCCAGGTAACGTTTTTTAGCATTCGATCATACTGTATGGTTAGCGTTGTTCATAATAGTATTTTATGTGTGGGGCAGTATTTCTTAAAAAAACAGATACTTGATCGAACAGCTAGGTGCGTGTGGTCTATCTAAGCTTACTTACAATAAAGTTAAGAGGTATTTTACCATTTGAAAAAACTGCGGTTCGACGAAGATCAGGGACCATAAGTTCTTTTGCAGCAAGCTGCATAGTCGGATTTTCTAATTTATTTAGTGCAAGTGATTTTGGTAGGATAGTTACCAGCTCAGAGCATGAGACTAGTGAAGCTGTAGATTCATTGTAATCAGCTTCATAGATCGTGGGAAAGGAAAGGTGATTTTGCTGAAAGATCTGCTTTATACGAATGTGGATCGGACAGTAATCTGGATATAATAATAAATCAAATTTTTGAAGCTCTTGCGCAGATAAGCAGGGGCTTTTTATTTTAGAAAGTTGGACATTATTTTTTGAAAAAAGTACATAGTAAGGTTCGGCTTGTAAAAAATATTTTTCAAAATTAGTAGTTAGCTCATTTTCAAAATATTCATCCATAAAAATAACATCTAAATTTCCCAGGTTAAAATCATTGATCAAGTCAGTGACTTTATTAGTCAAGACAACTTGCTCAGCCTTTGAAAGTGCCTCGATAAAGAAACCAGAATACAACAGAGAAGCGATACTATCCAAAGCACCAATATGTAATTCGCTAAATTTTGAACATGGTTGGTCATTCTCCAAATGATAGAGCGAGTTAAAATCATGGATAACTTTTTTAGATTGGCTATAAAAAAGTTCTCCCGCTGGAGTCAGTGCCATTCCGCGGGGAGAGCGAATGAATAACTTTTTACCAAAATAATCTTCCAGTTGCTTGATCTTTTTACTGATGGCTGGCTGAGACAATAATAGAACATCACTACTTTTATTGATACTTTTTAATTCAGCAACAGTGGTAAAAACGTATAACAGATCAATATTTAGCGACTCATACATAAAAGATACCTCCCCATTATTTTTAGATATAACGAATAATCATAAGGGTATTATATATCGTTAATTCCACAGAGTAAAAGATAATGATACGCTGGGGGAGTAGAAAAATAAGGAGGGAAATCATGGGTAAAAATTATCTTTTAGGTGTGTCACTTTGCCTGATCGCCGTTTTATCATGGGGGGCTATGTTTCCGATCATGGGACCGGCTTTAAAGATCATGGATCCGTTCAACTTTACTTTATTTAGGTATGGGATCGTTGCGGTTATTTTTGCGATCATTTTATTTTTGAAAGAAGGATCACGGGCATTCTTACCAGAAAAACACTTTTTGAAATTATGGTTCTTAGGGACATCAGCTTTTGCGGGTTTTAGTTTTTTAGTCTTTTTAGGACAAAAATTAGCAGGTTCTTCAGGAGCATTGATCGCTTCGGTCATGATGGCAGTTCAACCATTATTAGGTGTGATCGTTGGCTGGATCTATCGCGGGACCAAACCAGGGAAATTTGTTTTTATGTCAATGTTAGTTGCTGCGGTAGGTGTTTTTTTAGTGGTAACTAAAGGTGATCCAGCTAATTTATTGGGTGGTCAAAATACGTTATTAGCAACGATTTTGATCCTACTGGGTGCACTATGTTGGGTGATCTATACGACTGGCGGGGCTGATTTTAAGGAATGGTCGATCTTACGCTATTCAACACTAACAACAATTTATGGTGTGATATCGGTCAGCCTTATTTTGACATTAGCGATAAGTTTAGGCTGGCTAGAAGCTCCGACTGTAACACAGGTCCACGAGGTAAGTGGTGCACTTGTATATATGATCACTTTAGCTGGTGTGCTTGCAGTCTTTGCTTGGAATTTGGGGAATCGATTGATCGGTGCTTTAAATGGGATCTTATTTATGAACTTAGTGCCTGTAACTGCTTTTGTGATCACTATCTTGCGTGGATACCAGATCACAAGTTATGAAGTAGTAGGTTGCTTATTGACGATCAGTGCCCTAGTTGTAAATAATTTGTACAATCGTTACAAACTGAAATGATGCTTACTAAAATACCCATAAATCTCGCTATAGTTGAGGTTCATGGGTATTTGTCATTTAAGTATAGTCTTTTTTCTTGAGTAACTTTGATAACTCACGAGATTTTCTAATAGAGATAGGACACCAAGTGGTTAATTGTTTGTTAAAGTATATTTTGCCATGCTTGCTGCTAAAAAGATAGACTGCATTTAAATTGATTAAAAATCTTTTATGGCAACGGAAAAAGCAATCTTTGTGATATTCTTCAAGTTGTTTCAGAGAACCTCGAAACTCAATGACTTGATTTTTTGCATGCATAATGATGGCGTTTGGTTTATTTGCCACTGATTCAAAATAATAAATATCAGAAAGTGCAGTTTTAAAATGGCGGTCACGTATTCGATAGGAAAAATTCTCTTGATCAAGTATATTCTTTTTTTCGAGGGCTTTCAAAGATAGCTTTATATCTTTTCTTAGTGCATTTAAAACATACTCCCAATCTTTTTTCAAAATATAGTCTAAGGACTGGATGTGGTATGTTAAAGCTAAGAGTGATAGTTCCTCGTGTGCTGTGATAAAGACGATATTATCAAACGGGCGCAGCTTTCGTAGTTCAAGCGCTAATTGAAATCCACCGAGCTTGTCGTTGTTTATTTCAATATCAAGTAAAAATAAAAAATCTTCGTGTTCATGTGCTTGAGTGTATTCTATTGTAGCTGTAGGATCTGCTGTTGCTAAAATAATTTGAGCATCAAGCATTTCAAAAGAAAGATAGCGTTTAAGAGTATCAGTTAAATATTCACGTTGTGTTGGGTCATCTTCAACTAAAATTATGTTTAACATTGTGGCACTTCGATTCTAAGTATAAAACTTACTTGATTATTTTTTCGGAACATTTGAAGACTTAGATCTTTATGTTGATTGATCAGCTCTTGGACAATAGTAAGTCCGCGCCCGTGACCACTTCCTTTAGTTGAATAGCCTTGAGTTAACCACTGGTCAAAATCGATCCTGGTGTTTTCACTAACTGTATTACGAACGATAATATCAGCTCCAGCAACCCCATAAGAAATAAAACCTAATTCCAATTGCTTATTAGGGGTTTTCTTTGTCTCATCGATCGCATTGTCTAGGATGATCGATAAAATACGAGCAGTGACTAATTCTAATGGTCCAAAATCAGTAATTTTATCAGTAATACTTAGTAAAACATTCACATTATTCCGTTGAGCTTTGGCAATTTCAGAAAAGACGATCCCTTGCAAGCCAATGCTTTCAATCAGTTCGATTTTTTCAAAAAGATCCAAGCTTAATGAATTTTTCAGTGAATTTTGTGAATAATCAGTCAATTGCTGAAAATAGTCAATTAAAGCTTGGTTTTTTGTTTCATGGATCTTTATGCTCAAAGTTTGAAGCATATTTTTATAATCGTGTTTAAAGTCAACGATCTCTTGATAATAATCTCGGACAGTTTGAAAGTGTGTAGCAAACATATCGGCTTGCCTTTGTTGCTGTTTAAGAAGATCTTTATTTCTTTTTAGCGAGAGCAACAAGTAGTTAGTTTGACCGACCAGAAAAAGAAAGATCACCAATGTGACTACAAGAAGCCCTAACTGAAAGTCATTATACTTTATTAGGTTGCGACTTCCGCTTAAAAAACAAACAACAACTAAAATAAAAAATACCATACCGAGCTTGTAATTATAGAAAGCTTGTTCAGGATAAAAAATACTAAATATTGGCCGATATTTGTCGATTTGGTCTACGGTAAATATCAAAAAAAACCAAGTACCTATTCCAGCCCAGAGAAGTATCTCTGCATCTGGAAGCGACAAATGTGTTACTAAGATATAAATCACTGCTCTTACGATACAATATACTACTACTACATAAATATTAGCAAGTACAAAAAAAATTACCGAATCTTTAACTTTCTTGAAGCGAATCAATGAAAAAATCACGGTTGCTAGTACTAAAATTAAAATGATAGTCTCTAAGCCACCATAAATATAGTGAGTAGTGAGTGCTAAAATACCTGAACAAACTATGCTTAACAATAAGCTATACCAGTGGATCTCTTTCTTTAGTGCAAGATATACTAAAAAGATACCGAAAAAATTAAAAAAGTAATCTAGCGTTTCTATTTCCAAACTTATATTTAACATCGACTGTATCCTTTCATATCATGTTTTCTTTCGATGACTTACTGCCATTTTGTTTAAGAAAATTAAGAAAAAAATCCATGTGCCCCAACTGATGTAAAGTAAAAAATTTTCTTGGAATGAGAATGTGGGGTCTGAGTGAAACTTATTGATGACGCCTACAAAAGAAAAATATGCAAGTTCATCTAATATGTTATTTCCGATCGTAGGACTTAGAACTAATATGACAATAGCAGTCATCATAATTGATCCAATGACCTGTGCTTGAAGCTGTGTTTTTAATAAAAGCCCAGCAAGCAAATAAAGTAGGGTGATAGAGAGACCTGAGATCACTAATGTTAAAATATAGTTCAACATATAATTCGTTATATTTACTGAGAGTATCGTAGGAATAATTAGTCCGAGACAAAGTATTGAAATAATTGGCAATATAATGTTAGAGATCAAGTATTCACTATTTTTGATGCCACTTAATAGTAGCGTTTGGGTTATCTTTTTTTCATGTTCTTCTGCTAGTATTATTGTAATAGGAAAGCCGATCGACATTACTAAACAAAACGTAAGACTTAGGATCAAAAAAGTAAATTTGTCATTGCTAGAGAGATCATCACCTGCTAGTTGGTAGTTGAAAACCATCAAAATAAGTGGAGAAATCATTTGTAATAAAAGACTTTTATTTTTAGATAATGTCTTAAATTTCATATATAGCAAAGCTCCTATATGTCGTAACATTTACAACTCACTGCCTTTCAGTTAGTTTGATGAATATTTCCTCAAGTGTTGGTTCAATTGAATGGATAGAGTACACGTCTCTTAATGATGAAAATGATGTAAGATCATCAAAGCTTACCTTTTTTTGATGCTCATTATTGAAGGAAATCAAAACCTCCTTTTCATGAATATATTTGTTAATGATATCCTTGGGTGAGCCTTGTTCAATTATTTGCCCATTGTTTAGTAGGGCTATTTTATCGCATAAAAGAGTCACCTCATGCATATTATGGGATGTTAGGAATATGGTGGTCCCTTTTTTCTGTAAGTTTTTAATTTCATTACGAATATTTCTAGCTATCGTTGGATCCAAACCCGAAGTAGGTTCATCCAAAAACAATAATTTCGGTGAATTTATCAGAGCTCTGACAAACAACATTCGTTGAAGCATCCCTACTGAGATATTGCCTGTTTTCATGTTTTTTTGCTTAATTAAGCCTACTTTACTCAATAAATCATCGACTTTTTTTTCTGAAATTCCAAAGATATGCGCATATATCTGAAGATTTTCAAATATTGACAACCGCTCGTAATATCCTATTGCATCACTCATAATACCAAGTTGGGTTAAATCAGAGCTTTTAAGCGTTTGAGAATCTTTCTCAAAAATCTTACTACTACCCTTGTAAGGTTTGATAATTCCCAAAAGTGTATTTATTATAGTTGTTTTGCCAGAACCTGATGGACCAATAAACCCAAAAATTTCTCCCCTACTTACGTGGAAATTTAAATCTGTCAGGACAAGTTGTGATCCATATTTCACAGAAATATCAATAACATCAATTATATTTTTCAATTTAAATTCCCACCTTATTTTTTCCTGATTACTTTTATAAGATTATAGATCATACCAGCACAGCAGATAACAAAAGCAACAGGAATAAAGTACAGGCGCCAGCCACTAAGGTTCCATGACATCATTCTTACGAACAGCATGATGGTAAAGATAAAAAACATCCCACTTAATTTAATATTCGTATTTAGCTGTTTCACTTTTATTTCCTCCCTGTAATATAAATAAAACGAAAACTATAAACGATACTCCAAGCCAGAAGCTGATGTGACTAGTTGATGCACCAGTTTGTGGTAAACTTTCATAACGTGCACTAAATGAACATACGAATGGGCTACTTCGAAAAGATGGACTAGGAAAGAATAATGATCTTAGTATTCTTTCCACTGATCATGTTCACCAGATATGTAGCTATAGAAATAATATTCTACGTAAAAGTTTAAACTACAAAACTCCACTAGAAGTATTCATGAAGTACATTACAAATGAGCAATTAGCTTTTTTCTAACTTAATTTGACAATTCATAAGTATAAATTCCTTCCTTAAATATTTAAGACGATTTTTTGTAACAAATAAGCCTCATCGAGGGTGAACCGATGAGACTTATTTGTTAGCAGAAAGAGGCGTATCCCACCATGGCACCGCCTAAGTAACCAAGTGGTCCACCAGCAGCACCTACAAATGCAGAGCCAAAGGTACCAGCGTAGCACCGAACTCAATTCTTTCCGCCAACGGTTTGCAACATGTCGTGCTCAGTTAAATCTACATACTTCATATTATTTCCTCCAAAGTAAATATAGTGTAGTCTATCTGGAACGCCTAATAGATAGGCATTCCTAACTACAAGTGAATAATACAATGTTTTCTAGAAAAAAAGTTATTATTATTTTTTCGTTCGTTTTTTAGTATTTTTCGTTTCAAATTGTGCATTTAGAAGATCAAAAAAATATGTGCCTGGATGATTTAAGTTGGTAAAAGTACCTGTTTCCGATATAATCCCATTTTTTAAAACAATGACCCTATCTGCTATTTCAGATACTTGAAGTCTGTGTGCGATAACTAGGAGTGTTCTATTTTCTTTAAATAATTCAGTCATGATACTTACTTCAGCTCTTTGGTCGAGATTACTAGTTGACTCATCTAAAATAAGTACCTCAGGTTTTGATAAAAGTGCTCGTGCTAGACAGATACGTTGTTTTTGTCTAGAAATAGTTTACTAATGATCAATTACAATACATATAGTTATTGATTTGAACAGGTTGATCAGAGGTGATAGAATCGCTTTGATAAGGCGTAGATACTGGCAAAATGGCAAATGATATGATGTCGGAGTTGGATCGATATGAAAAAATCTAGTATATCTTTATTAATAGTGTTTGCTATGCTTACTGTCACTAATGGATGTTCTAAAAACAATACTGTTCAGGTAACAAATGGTTCAAAAAGTGGAAAAATTTTTAAAAGTAGATCAGAAGATGAGCAGGAAAAGCGTGAAGTAAAAGAATTTTATGCTAGACAAGGACTAGAAGTTGATGTAAGTGGCTTTAATGACGGTTATCAAGTAACTCTTAGTAATAGTTCTTTATTAGAAAATTTACGAAATAACGATAGTAACGGATATATCCGCAATGTATTTATACCGATTTCAAAAAATATTAGCCAAGTTAGTGGTAAAAAAGTTTATTTCAGAGCTGGGGATCCCAATAATGTATTATTGGCGATATGTAAAGAAGGGAATGTTGAGTATAGTTTATATGGAAAATAGTGATGTTATTGTTCTATATTCTGATATAAGTGCATTGTCGTATAGAAGTACTTGGATAGTATTCATGAGTAGTAGTATTATGGAATTTACTTTTCGTGAAGTAATGTAATTTTAGAGTAATTGATTTTTTTCTTACATATAGGATCAAGTTGTTTATAGAAAGCGGTTTTGTTACTAATATCTCTGTATCGGATAACACTAGGTAGGATAAAATAGCGTTTAGGATCATATGGTAATTTTCCTTTTTTTACTAGTAAATAACAATCCTTGAAGCTAATAGCTATCAGATCACTATCGGAAGACGGAGAAAATAGGTCTGTCGTGATATAAGCTGTAGGATACTGTTTGCGTATCTTCTTTAATTTAAAATGATCAGTGCTTTTTGTCAAAGTGATAAATATTTTCGGAGAAAAAATCCTCAGTTCTTTCCAAAAAAGTAGAGGATGGTAAAATGTTAGCAGAAAAACTATGATTGCGATAAAAAAAGCTCCTGAATAAGAGATAGAAACAGTGAACGGGATATGAAATAGTAATAAGAGTAAAACACGCAGAATTGTAGGTGCTAAGAGATATATAGCTAACAAAACTAAGAGGACCATGCCAAATTTTGCAAATATACGAAATCTGTTAGGTGATATTTGCGCTTTCCAAAGATATTTATAAATGCGATACCAATCGTGTTTGGTAAGTTGAGTGACAAACATATCGTTTTCTCCTTTATGATTTAATTAACTAACTATTCTTCATGAAGTAATTTGACGTCAGAATAATTTACTATCCGTTCGCAGACAGGCTCAAGTTGCTTAGAAAAAGTTATTGTATGTTTTATGTCTTTATATCTGATGATGGCAAATGATATAAAATAGCGTTTAGGCTCATAGGGCAGTTTGCCTTTTGCCACTAATAAGTAGCAGTCTTCAAAGTTGAGAATGGTCCACTTACTATTAAAAGGTGGCTCAAACATTCCTTGATTGGGAGTGATATAAGCTGTCGGATATCGTTTGCGTATTTTCTTTAGTTTAGCAAGTGGAGTTCCTTGCTTCAAAGTGATAAACACTTTTGGAGAAAATTTTCGTGATTCTGCCCAAAAGAGCAAGGGGTAGTAGAATATCAAAAGTGAGCTCACAGTTATTATCAAGAAAATTTCGTAATAAGAAAGATAATAAGTTAGTGGAGCACGAAGTAGCAATAAAAATAAAACACGAAGGACTATAGGAAAAAGGACCCATACTGCTAATAAAATTCGCAAAATGGCAACAGTTTTTACACATATGCGTATTTTTTGAGGCAATAACTGTGCCTTCCAAAGATATTTGTAGATCCGATACCAGTCACGCTTGGTAAGTCGAGTGATAAACAAAGAAACTTCCCCCTTTAACTTTTACTATAGTGTAGAACTAATTGTGATATAAAACAAGGCAATATTTTTTAGGTCAGTGATATATAGGTAACAATAGATTCGACCAGCCTATTTTTTGTGTTATAATTTCAAGTTGTACACTTAAAATACAGAAAGGATGAAGCTGGTTGGATAATGAACTTTTAAATGACAGTTTGCCCCCGCAAAATATTGAAGCGGAACAGGCTGTTTTAGGGGCTGTCTTTTTGAGCCCTGATGCTTTAGCGGATGCAATGGAATTTGTGGAAGCTAAAGATTTTTACCGGCGTGCCCATCAATTGTTGTTCCAAGCAATGATCGATCTAAACGATGATGGAGAAGCAATTGATGTTTTAACGGTCAATAACCGCCTTGAGATGAACAACCAACTCGATGATGTCGGTGGGGTCGCCTACATTGCTGAATTGGCTTCATCCGTGCCGACAGCAGCCAATGTGGGGTATTATGCCAAATTGGTGGCAGAAAAAGCTGTCTTACGCCGGGTGATCGCAGCGGCAACCAATATCATCACCCAAGCCAAAGAACAAGATGAACCTGTTTCTGATCTCTTAGAATCAGCAGAACGTCAGATCATGGAAGTGGCGGAAAATCGCACCCAAAGTGGCTTTAAAGAGATCAGTAAAGTTTTGACCGATTCTTTAGATGAGATCGATAAATTGTCGCAACAAGATGAAGATATCACAGGGCTTGCGACTGGCTACAAAGATTTTGACCACATGACAGCTGGGCTACAGCCGGATAATTTGATCATCTTAGCTGCCCGCCCGGCCGTGGGGAAGACGGCCTTTGCCTTGAATATCGCGCAAAATATCGGGACTTCGACTGATAAGACGATCGCCTTGTTCTCTTTAGAAATGAGTGCCGAATCACTAGTCAACCGGATGTTATGTGCGGAAGGATCGATCAGTGCTAATCACTTGCGCACAGGGCAATTAGATGAGCAAGAATGGGCTAATCTGATCGTGGCCGTCGGAGCTCTTTCAAAAACAAGTATTTATATCGATGATACACCAGGGATCAAGATGTCCGAGATCCGTGCCAAGAGTCGGCGGTTAGCTAAGGAAAAAGGTGATCTAGGTCTGATCGTGATCGATTATCTACAGTTGATCGAAGGTTCTAACAAAGAAAGTCGCCAACAAGAAGTTTCTGAGATCTCGCGTCAATTAAAGAAATTATCAAAAGAGCTCTCAGTCCCGATCATTGCCTTATCTCAGCTCTCACGTGGGGTCGAACAGCGCCAAGATAAACGGCCGGTGTTGTCTGATATCCGTGAATCTGGATCGATCGAGCAAGATGCTGATATCGTAGCGTTCCTTTACCGAGATGACTACTATGAACGTGCTGACGGGGATGACGATGACACAGACAACAATGGCCAGCCGGAAAATCAAGATGTCGGTGAAGTTGAACTGATCATTGAAAAGAACCGTGCTGGTGCGCGTGGGACGGTCAAGCTCTTATTTATCAAATCATATAACAAGTTTGCCAATATTGCCTATATGCCAGAACCACAGTAAATTTTGACAATTGGCGTAATAAAGGGTAATCTAAGGCAGTAAACAGAGTAAAAGGAGAACAAACATTATGTGTGGTTTTGTTGGGTATGTAAACCAAACTGATATTCCAGATAACACAATTGAAAAAATGGCGGATCGTATCCGTCACCGTGGTCCAGACGATGAAGCTTATTTTGCAGACGAAGGGGCTGCAATGGGGTTCCGTCGCCTTTCGATCATCGACTTGGCTCACGGAAAGCAACCAATGTATAACAGTGATGAAACTAAAGTCTTGACCTTCAATGGTGAAATTTACAACTATCACGAAATTCGTGAAGAGTTGAAAGCTTTAGGTTATAAATTTAGAACCGATGTTGACTCAGAAGTTTTGATCCATGGCTATGATGCTTGGGGGCCAAAATTATTAGATAAATTACGCGGGATGTATGCTTTTGTGATCTATGACCGCAAGACTAAGGAAGTCTTTGGTGCGCGTGACCACTTTGGTATCAAGCCAATGTATTACTATGATGATGGCCAAAGTTTCTTATGGGCATCTGAGATCAAAGCTTTCTTAGATCATCCAAAATTTGTGAAGGAATTCAATGAAAAGCTTTTACCAATTCATTTGAGTTTTGAATTTATTCCTTCTAAGGAAACAATGTTCAAAAATGTCTATAAGCTTTTGCCAGGTCATTACTTTATCCACAAAGATGGCAAGACTGAGATCCATCAATACTACAAATTCAACTACGATCACATTGATGAAAATCAAACGATCGAAGGCGATGCTAAGAAGATCCAAGGCTTAGTCGACAATTCGGTCAAAGCTCACATGGTCGCAGATGTTGAAGTTGGTAGTTTCTTATCCAGTGGTGTCGATTCAAGTTATGTTTTGAACGAAGCTGCTAAGTTAAAACCGATCAAGTCATTTTCACTTGGTTTCAACAATTCCAAATATAGTGAATTAGATTGGTCTTCTCGCTTTGCTAAAAAGATTGGTCAAGAAAATACTCGGATCACGATGGATGGCGATGATTATTTTGACATCTTACCAACGATCATGTACTACATGGATGAACCGCTCTCTAACCCATCAGCAATGCAACTTTACTACCTTTCCAAAGGGACTAGAAAACAAGTTAAAGTTGCGCTTTCTGGTGAAGGGGCTGACGAATTCTTCGGTGGCTACAACACTTACTTAGAAGCTCGTCCATTTGAAAAATATCAAAAATATGTTCCAGCAGGTTTGCGGAGTGCCCTTTCTAAGATGGTGATCAACTTACCACGTTTCCATGGACAACGTTTCTTGGTCCGTGGGGCACAACCATTGAGTGAACGCTACTACCGGGTAAACTATGTCTTTAACTATCATGATCGAGATAAGATCTTGAAGAACAAGGCTTTAAACGTTGATTCTGGTGCTTATACCAAGCATATTTTTGATGACGTTAAAGATAAAGATGAAATGACGCAAATGCAATACTTTGATATCAACACTTGGTTACCATTTGATATCTTGCACAAAGCTGACCGGATGAGTATGTGTAACTCACTTGAAGTCCGGACACCATTAGTTGATAAAGAAGTGGCGGCCTTTGCGGCTACAATGCCGATCAAAACGCGTATCCGTGGCGATGAAACCAAGGTCTCCTTGCGGACGGCAGCTGCCGCTGAATTACCAAAAGATGTGGCAAATAAGGAAAAACTTGGCTTCCCATCTCCAATTGCTAGCTGGATCAAAGAAGACAAGTTCAGAAAACGGATCGAAGAAGCATTTACTTCAGATGTAGCTAAGAAATTCTTCGAACCAGAAGCTTTACTTGAGATCTTACAAGAACATATCAACGGTAAGTCTTCCATGCAAAAGATCTTTACCATCTATACCTTTATCTTATGGTATCAAGTGTACTTCCCAGAAGACACGACAGCTGATACGGTAAGCAAGGTCAAAATCACTAAATAACCCTTTCTCTTAGTTGAATGGTTATAATGCCCTCTAAGTATACAGATGAAATAGAAAATTCATCTTATACTTGGAGGGTATTTTATATGTCTAGGAAATCAAAATACAGTGCAGAGCAGTGAATGTCTCAAAAATGATACACCTGTATCTTTTTTGAAGAAAAAGCAGATAAATGAGCACTTGGCTGAGACATTTGTTGAGTAGTTTACAATATTTAGGTTTAAGACTTAGCATATGAGTTGCAATCTGATACGCTATATAGCTTAAGATCCCACCCAGGTCTTAAGCTATATTGTGTGTAAAAGTATAAATAATAAGCCCTACCATGATCACCCATCATGGTAGGGCTTATGTTGCTTTAGCGGGACGACTACTTTTGTTCAAAAAAAGCTTCGTAAATGTATTTGACAGCTTTATCAGCATCCGCGCTCTTAGTCCCAAGCATGATCGAGACTTCAGATGAACCTTGGTTGATCATATGGATGTTGATATTGTGATCGGAAATAGCTAAGATCACATCTTTCATGATCCCGATACGATTGATCATCCCTTCGCCAACGACCATGATCAAGGCATAGTCATCGATCCAGCGTAATTCATCAGGTTGGATCACAGCACGGATGTCACGCGAGACGGCTTTTCTTTTAGCTTCAGTCAACTGACTGTTATCAAAGATGATGGTCAGATCATCGATCCCAGAAGGCATGTGTTCATAGGATATTCCGTATTTGTAGAGGATATTTAAAATCTTTAGCGTAAAGCCAGTCTCTTTATTCAACAAGAATTTGTGCAAGTACAGAGCAGAAAAATGTTTAGCACTTGAGATACCAGTGATCGGGGTGATCGGCGTAAATTCTTGATACGGAATGATCATTGTACCCGGACGCTCAGGATGGTTAGTATTTTTAACGTTGATCTTGACCCGGCCTTCGATCGCAGGGACGATCGCTTCATCGTGAAAGACTGAAAAACCAGCATATGAAAGTTCGCGCATCTCACGGTAAGTCATTTTGGTGACCGCGTATGGATCTTGGACTAATCTAGGATCAGTAGCGTAGATCGCATCTACATCGGTAAAGTTTTCGTAGAGCTCAGCGTTTAACCCGCGAGCAACGATCGCACCAGTGATATCTGATCCGCCCCGTGAGAAAGTAGCGATCTCCCCTTCTTTTGTTACTCCAAAAAACCCGGGAAATATCAATTTCTCATCCGTATAGTCTAGCCGAGCTAAGTTTTCATAAGTCACGGGCAAGACCGTGGCGTCGTTAGGATCAGAGCTGACTAATAAGCCAACTTCGCGCGGATCGATGAAACGCGCTTTGATCTTCAGATGATTCAAGATCAAGGTCAAGAGGCGAGCATTGAAATATTCCCCATGTGCTTTAAAAGCTGCTAAGAGGTATTCGGCACTGGGATAAGTCCTTTCTTGGAGCTGTTGTAATTCTTTTTTGAGCCAAGCGAGTTGTTCGGTTGGTAACTCAAATGTTTGGGCGATCTCTTGGTAGCGGTCAAAGATCTTTTCTTGGATTTTTTTAGTGTCTAGATAATTTAAAAATTGTTCAGCATAAGTGATCAATAGGTCAGTCACTTTGATGTCATCGCTAAAACGTTTGCCTGGGGCCGAGGTGATCACGGCTTGACGCTCTGGTTGAGCAGTCACGATGGCGATAACTTTTTTGAACTGTTCACCATTTGCTAAAGAACTTCCACCAAATTTAACAACTTTCATAACAAAAAACCTCTATATCTTATCTAATTTTACTTAACGAGTTGGAGCACTAGTTTTTTCATATCTTTAGGATCACAAGTCAGATCGTGTAAGAGTGGTGCGGTAAAGAGTTCTACGATCGTTTGTGGATAAGGCTGTGCGATCACTTGATGTAACTGTTTTAAGGCCGCTGTTCCAGTGGTATCTTGGCGCTTACCTAAAGCATCTAAGACAGCCTCAGGGAATTTATACGGGCTAGCAGTAGAAACGACGATCATCGGGGTGAGGTCGCCTGTTTTTAACTGGTATTGACGTGCGACAAATGAACCGACTGCAGTATGTGGATCGAGCGGATAACCTTCTTTTTCAAAAACACGTTTGATCTCAGTTGCTGTCTGGTCGATCGTGGCAAAATCAGCAAAGAATTCAGTTTGTAATTTGGTGACCAATTCAGCATCAAGCATATAAACGCCTCTGGTACTGAGCTGATCCATCAATTGTGCAGTTTTAGTTGCATCTTGATCTAGCGTATAGAACAATAGACGCTCTAAGTTGCTGGAAACTAAAATATCCATCGAAGGCGAAGTCGTCACGTGGAATGGACGTTTGCGGTCATAGATCCCGCTCGCAAAAAATTCAGTTAGGACATTGTTTTCATTTGAAGCACAGAGCAATTTTTTGATCGGTAACCCGAGTTTTTTAGCGTACCACCCAGCTAAAATGTCGCCAAAATTTCCCGTTGGAACACTGAAGTTGACTGCTTGTCCGGCAGAGATCTTACCAGCTTTGAGCATTTGGCCATAAGCGTAGAAGTAATAGACCATTTGCGGGAATAGACGCCCGATATTGATGGAATTAGCAGAAGAGAAGCGATAGCCCTTTTGTTGTAGTGCAAGTGCCATATCAGGATCATCGAAGATCTCTTTGACCTTGGTTTGAGCATCATCGAAGTTTCCTGTGATCGCCACCACATGGGTGTTAGCGCCAGTCTGGGAGCGCATTTGCTTTTCTTGGACTTCACTGACCCCGTCTTTAGGATAAAAAACAATGATCTGAGTATCTTTAACATCAGCAAATCCTGCCATAGCAGCTTTACCAGTGTCACCCGAAGTTGCAGTCAAGATCACTGTCTTTAGAGCAGTTTGATTTTTTTTAGCCGCTAATTGCAGTAAATGTGGCAATAATTGCAATGCGAGATCTTTAAACGCGATCGTTGGACCATGGAATAATTCCAAATAGGCAAGATCAGCAGTAAATTTGACAGGTGTGATCTGGGGTGAGGTAAAGTTATCCCCGTAAGCTTTGGCAATACAGTCCTGTAATTCGGTAGCAGTATAATCACTAAAGAATGGTTGTAAAATTTTAAAAGCCAATTCTTGATAAGTTAATTTTGGTAGATCCATTAATTCCAAGTTAAGTTGGGGTAAATGATCTGGGACAAAGAGACCGCCATCGGGACTCAGCCCTTGTAAGACAGCTTGTGAGGCCAAAAAAGGGGTGGCATGTTGGTCACGCGTGCTACGGTATGAAATTGCCATAAGTTCACATTCCTTTCGAATAAATTTGAGTTCATACTACCAAAGTAAGGTTAAAATAACAAGTAAAAATTATTAGTTAAATTAAATTAGGTGTTTAAAATCTTTTGAGTGGAATTTGAATGTGTTAATATTAAGGAAATATAACTTTTTTAGACACGGAGGAATGCGCGCATGAAGACGATCGATATTGGGATCTTGGGCTTAGGAACGGTTGGAAGCGGGGTCGTGAAGATCTTACAGGATAATGCACAAAAGATCACGGACATCACGGGTTGCAAGTTAAATGTCAAAACGGTGGTCGTACGTGATGTGACCGCTAAGCGTAATGTGGATCTGACGGGGATCGAATTGACTGATGATTTTACCAAGTTAGTGACCGATGATGATATCAAGATCGTCGTTGAAGTGATGGGGACAGTCGAGACTGCGCGTGGCTACATCAAGCAACTGCTCAATGCCAAAAAACATGTGGTGACGGCTAACAAAGATCTGATCGCTCAACATGGACCTGAGCTATCCGAGCTTGCCAAACAAAATCACTGTGACCTCTTTTATGAAGCTAGTGTTGCTGGGGGGATCCCGATCTTGCGTACGATCGTCAATTCGTTTGCCGCCGATCAAGTGGAGTCGGTCTTAGGGATCGTCAATGGGACGACGAATTTTATTTTGACTCAGATGACGCAAAATGGACTCTCATATGCCCAAGCTTTAAAACTTGCGCAGGAAAAAGGTTTTGCAGAAGCTGACCCAACTAATGATGTCAAAGGTAAGGATGCTGCTTATAAGATGATCATTTTGACGCAGTTTGCCTTTGGAAAAGATATCACTGTTAATGATGTGAAACTCGAGGGGATCGATGGCGTGCAACTTGCCGATATCAATGAAGCGGCTCAGTTAGGCTATACGATCAAATTGCTAGGGATCGCTAAGCTCATCGATGATAAATTAGATGTTTCAGTTGGACCGGTGCTTGTTCCTAGTTCACGTCCGTTGGCAGCGATCCAAAATGAAAATAATGCTGTTTTAGTGACCGGTAAAGCTGTCGGTGAGACGATGTTTTATGGCCCAGGTGCGGGGGAATTGCCGACTGCTAACAGTGTTTTGAGCGACATCATTGCAGTCACCAAAGATATCGTCTTAGAGACTACGGGTAGTCGCTTTAACGATTATGTCAAAAACGTCGCTTTAGCCCCAGCAAGTGACGTGATCTATCCCTACTATCTTTCCTTGTTGCTCCCAGACAAACCGGGGCAAATGCTGAAGTTAACTGAGATCATGGCCAAACAAAAGGCTAGCTTCAATGTGATCAAACAGACCGGGGAAAGCAAAGGCACCGCGCGGATCTTACTTGTGACCCATGCGATGAGTGAGGCCCAGCTAAATGCGATCAAAGCCAAACTAAAAGAAATGCCAGAGATGCAGTTACTGGCTGCATATAAAGTATTGGAGGGCTAGTGTATGAAAAAGATCATTGTACCCGCTAGCAGTGCTAACTTGGGGCCTGGTTTTGATTCCTTAGGGCTAGCCGTTGATCGTTATTTGACATTAGAGGTGTTGGAAAAAACGGCTAACTGGCAGATCGAACATGATCTTGGCCCAGAAGTTTCGCATGATGAAACAAATTTGGTCATCACATCAGCTTTGACCTTGGATCAGGCTCTCACTCCGCACAGGCTAAAAATGAGCTCTAAGATCCCCTTGGCGCGCGGACTTGGCAGTAGTTCAGCAGCGATCGTGGCTGGGTTGAAGTTAGCTCAAGTTTTATCTACCAAAAAGTTTTCAGACCAAGAATTACTTGAGGTAGCTACTAAGATCGAAGGGCATCCTGACAACGTAGCACCAGCATTATTTGGGGGTCTGACGCTCTCATTGATGGTAAATGCGCATCCAAAAACGATCAAAGCTTCATTTCCTGAGATCGGACTGTTAGCGTATATTCCTGATTTTGAATTGGAGACTAAGGTCAGTCGAAGCGTCTTACCCAAACAATTGGAATATGCGACGGCAGTACGAGCGGGAAGTGTGGGCAATGCCTTGGTCGCAGCCTTATTGACTAACGATCTAGAGCTAGTGGCTGAATTGATCGAACAAGACAGCTATCATGAGCCATACCGTGAAAAATTAGTCCCACATTTAAAAGTGTTACGTGAATTAGGCCATAAAATAGGAGCTAAGGGTACGTATTTGAGTGGGGCTGGTCCCACCGTAATGACGTTGCTTGCCCCCGAAAAGATCGAGCTGTTTATCAAGGAAGCCAGAAAACACGGTTTGACTGGTGAATTTGCCCAATTAGCGGTCGATCAAAAGGGCGCCCGGAGTGAAGAAATTTAAATAAATTTGTTAGAATAGGAGGCTGTGACATTAAGTAGTTTTTAATATTATACATATTAATAAAGGCTACCGCTAAAGAATTGCTATTTGTTGTTTAGTTGTTACTTGTACTGTAAGATTTAAAATTGGTATTTCCATAGACAAATAAAGACATTTTCAAAATTCCAACTGAATTTGAAGATGTCTTTTTACTTATGGTACAGCCTCCTGTTTTTATTTAAATGTTCTTTTGTTTTGATTTTTAAGTATATTTAACCACTTTATCTTTAATGTTTTTTGTACATTATTTTTTAATTTTATTTAATTTATAGGAAAATTGACTTACATTTTGATTAGATGTATAATCCTTATAAATTTGATCTTGTAAGGAGGCGATATTATGGTTGCTTTTGAAAATAGGGAAATGCCTAAGTTAGATAAGTTACATAATAACTTTTACGGGGCAAGTTTTGAGCTGATGAAATTATTACCAGCTAGATTCATACTTGAGCAAGCAATGAAGAAAAGGCAATTGAAGAAGGGGGATAAGATCGTAGAAACTTCATCTGGAACATTTGCATTAGCACTGGCGATGATTTCAAATGTTGAAGGGTTTGAATTGACTATTGTATCTGATCCAGCAATAGATCGTAAATTAAAGATGCGCCTGGAAAGATTAGGAACAAAGGTGGTTATTGTCGATAGTGAAAATGTTGATGAGAAGGGAGGTTACCAGAAACTAAGGCTAGAAAAGTTGTATGAAATTTTAAGTTCTGGTAATTATTTTTGGCCACAACAATATGATAATTTAATGAACCGAGAAGCCTATTGTAAATATGCAGGATATTTGGTTGAAAATTTGGGAAAGATAGATTACTTAATAGGACCTGTTGGATCTGGTGGTTCTATGGTCGGAACTGCAAAATATTTGAAAAAGTTATTTCCAGATTTAAAGGTTGTAGATGTCGATACTCCAAATAGTGTACTGTTTGGTCAAAAAAATGGTGAAAGAAAATTGCGAGGATTAGGAAATAGTATACATCCAGAAAATTTAGATGTTAGTTTATTTGATTATATTTCTTGGGTTCCTGCCGAGCTTGCATTCGAATATACTAAAAGATTATATAGTGAGAAATCTTTATTCATGGGGCCAACAAGTGGAGCGACATATTTAGTTGGGAAATATTTTTACGGTATCCATTCTGCAAAGAAAATAGTATGTAATTTCCCGGATGAAGGGTACAGATATATTGATACCGTATATGATAATAATTGGATCAAAGAAAATGATGTAACATTTTCAGAGAAAAGTGATGTATTGACGTGGATCAAAGACCCAAATGAAGAATTGGGGAAATGGACAATTATTGATTGGAAAGATTGGCTTTTGCGAAAGGAGTGAAAGTAATATGAAGGAAGTTATTGTTGTAGGGGGAACAGATACAATTTTTGAATATTTAGGTACGATCAAGCTCAATATCACGCTAGTCCAATATAAGGAAAAAATTACTGGGTACCAAATTAGTAGGGCAACAAAAATAATTTTAATAGATGAAGAGATGAGTTATGGGGAAATTCTTGAACAGGTGGAATTAGAGCATAGTAGACGAGAGTTTGATGTCATACTTACGATGACAGAAAATTGTATTGATTTATGTTCGAAATTGAAAGATGATTTGAAAATTGAGGGCATTAGTAAGATATCTACTGGCTATGTTAGGAATAAATATAAAATGCGCTTGAAATTTAAAGAATTAGGAATACCAACAATGAATTTTTTGAAAGTCAGAAATAAATCAGAAATTAAAATGTTTTATGACGACTGTGAAGTAGGAGAAACTATTTTAAAGCCTTTATCTGGTACAGGGAGTGAGGGAATAGTTAAAATTTCAGGTAAAGAGGACATAGATAGTGCGTGGAGTTGGATAGGTGATGGGACAGGGGATTTATTAGTTGAAGAATTTGTTGGTGGATCTGAATATAGTGCGGAAGGCGTATTTGTAAATGGAAAACATAAATTATTAGCGATAACTAAAAAATATACAACAGGGGATCCGCACTTTATTGAAACTGCTCATATACAGCCATATAATTTACCCGAAAAATATTATAAAAAGATTGAATTATATGTAAAAATGTTTTTTGAAAGTTTAGGTATTTACATGGGTGCCACACATACAGAATTTAAGATATTTAGGGATGAAGTTTACATTATTGAAACTCATACACGTTATGGAGGAGATAGGATATGGGAGTTATTGCTATTAACTAAGGGAATTTCTCAACAAAATGCTATTTTTGCCGAAATAGCACAAAAAACTGCAGATAAATTTCCGGTAAAATTTAAAATAGCAGCATCAGTATTTGTCATACCTAAAAAAATGGGAAATACGTATACATTAGAGCAGTTGACTAATTTAAAAAAAATTAAGGGCTTTTATAAAACTGATTTAGATAGTAAATATTATCCAGTTAGAGAGTTAAAAAGTAGCTATGAACGAATAGGTTATGTGATAGTTGGAGCTGATAATTTTGAAGAGTTACAGAAGTGTATTTTAGAGGTAAAAGATATTTTAGAGATTGAATAAGATTTTTAAGGGCCTTTTTAATGGGGGCGATAGTTATGATGAGAATCGGAACTTCTATGGTTATAGCACATCATGGAGAATTAGTACAAGGGGTATTTGAGGATAGTACGGGAAATTATCGGACCGGGCTAGTAACGATACCGTATTATAAAAAATGCACTAAAGCAATGTATAGGGAAAAATGGAAGGTGGTTTAGTTGTAAGTAAAAACAAAATTTTATCAAGAAAGGCAATAGAAGTTGTGTATGACTATTTTGAAATATCGTGTGGTAATGGAGAATTAAATTTTGATACTGAAATTCCAGTGGGAAAAGGCTATGGATCCTCAACAGCTGACATCTGTGCAACTATTCAAGCTGTTTCGCAAGCTTTGGGTAAACATTTAACCTATCAGGAAATTTTTAAGTTATGTGCTCGAGTAGAGGGAGCAAGTGACTCAACTATATTGCCTAATATGGCGATGTTATTTGATCATACAAAGCATGAAGTTTTACAAATCTATAGCAAAAGTTTCCCTAAAATGCATATTGTAGGATTTGATTCTGATGTGACTCAAAGCGTTTTAACAGAGAAACTAATCAGACCCAAATATTCAAGTGAGGAAAGGCGTATTTTTAAACTAATAAATAACTTATTAACAAAGGGTTTTTCAGACCAGTCTGTAGAGTTATTAGGTAGAGCTGCTACAATAAGCGCTGAGATAAATCAAAAATATTATCCCAAGAAAAATTTTAAAGAGCTTTTGGAAATCAGCAAAGATATTGGAGCTAGTGGGATACAAATATCACATTCCGGAACTTTGATAGGACTGATATTTGATGATGAGACTTGGAATAAGGAACTGAGTAGTTATTGTGAGAAAATGATTCAAAGGTCATATGGTGTGAAAGCATATAATTTTCAACTAGGAGGAACAATATGAATACAGTGACAATTGTGATCGAAACTTTAACAACTGGAACGGGGTTTAACATTTTTTACCAAAATATGGGACAACTTTTTTATCTATTTACTAAAAAACCTGGGAAATATCTTGAAGTGAGAAATAAGCAAATTCCCGATAATGTTACTGTAGTTGAGGTTGATACAACTAATGAAAAAACTGTATATACTAAAATTAAAGATCTAGGTTTAAAACCAAGTGCGATCTTTTCTTTATCAGATGGTTTTGTTGAAATAGCTTGCCGTGTTGCATGTAACTTTGGTTGTGTAGCTAACGATCCTGAACTGATCGCTTTATGTCGCAATAAGCAAGCTTCACGTGATCGGCTCCAAAAAATGGGTGTCAAAACGCCAGAACACTATCTATTACCTGCAAAATTAACTGATACATATAAGAACTATCCATATATAGTTAAACCCAATAGTGGAACTGGGAGTATGGGCGTACTGATCGCACATGATTTTGCTGAGCTCAAGCAGTGCCATGCATGTTTAAAGCCACAGCATAGTGAAATTTTGATAGAAGAATTTCTTTTGGGCCCACTCATCAGCAATGAAGTGTTTGTAAGTGAGGGAAAAGTGCTAGATCTTGGGCTCACAAGTCGGGTCTTGAGTGACTTCCCTTATTTTGTAGAAGAAGGATATTCGTTTCCAATGGATATTGGTCCAAATAAAGACGAGGTCTTTCAGACATCAAAACAGATCCTAGAAAAGCTAGGCTACCAACATGGACCAGTGCATATCGAATACATATTGACGGCTAAGGGACCAGTTTTAGTTGAGATCAATCCCCGTCTAGCTGGTGGTCCGATCGGTAATATGTTGCTTTATTGTCTTCAAGAAAATATCTATCAAAGCATTTGTCAGGAATATTTAACTGGCAAAAGAGCTACAAAATTTAATTTGCAAGCCGGGCATGGAATGGCAGTGGTATCCGTTTTTGCGACTGAAGAAGGGATTTTAGCTGGACTTGAGCTTAATCTAGCGAAAAAATATCCTGGTGTCGTGAAAATTGAAGTTCTAAAAGTGATCAGCGATAAACTTACTTTAGCTCATGATTATTCTGGAGAAGTCTTGCGGGTCTATGCCATTGGAAAAACAAGTGAAGAGGCCTATTATCGGGCTTTAGCTGCTAAAAATGCAGTCAAGATCCAGCTGAAATAAGGGGGGAAATGTATGTTATCACAGTTACGAAGCTTGAACATCAATGTTCGTGTGCGCTTACTGACATCGTTTCTATCTCGTTTTTTTGGCAATATGGTCTATCCTTTCATGTCGATCTATTTAACGCTATATTTTTCAGACCAAACAGCGGGGACAATGTTACTTATCATCACCAGTGCGGCGATCGTAATGGGATTTTTGAGTGGCTATTTAGCCGATATATTTGGTAAGAAAAAAATCATCATTTGGGCTCAGCTCTGCCAAACAAGCGCTTTAGCTGTTATGGCACTCTTCAATTCACCAATATTTATCATTCCTAGTGTGACATTTATGATGATGTTACTGCAAAATACTGCAATAGCCCTTTTAAATCCAGCAGCCGAAGCGATGATCATTGATGATAGTACGCCAAAAAATCGTTCATTCATCTATGCAGTCGATTATTGGGCGATGAATTTGTCGATCATGTTTGGCTCGATGATCGGCGGGATGTTTTTTAATGAATATCGCTTTGAATTATTTACGCTGCTATCCTTATCATCCCTTGTGGTACTTTACATCATGGCACGTTATTTGACTGATGATGCGCCCAGCTTAACAGGAAAAAATAACGTAAAGCAGTTGCTTTTAATGTATGGCAAAGTTTTACAAAACAGGCAGTTTGTGATCTATTGTGTGGCCCAACTGTTAGTCATGTCACTGGATGCACAGGTGATAAATTACGTTAGTGTGCGTTTAGCTAAGTCATTTCAAGCGGTATTCTTAGGTCATGAAATTACCGGGATCCAAATGGCAGGCTTGATCCGTACGGAAAATACCCTGATCGTAGTTTTGATGACCTTGGTCGTGCCTAGTTTGACTAAAATGTTAGGTGAGAAGCGCTCATTTCTCTTGGGCTTAGTGATGTATATTCCAGCTTTCTTCTTTATCATTAGTTCTAATAATTTCTATACTTTAGTATCAGCTGTATTTGTAGCTTCGATCGGTGAAGTTTTCATCATTCCGTTGGGTAAGACGATGTTAGCAGAGTTATCAACACAAGAATTACGTGGAACGTATATGGCATTAAACGGCTTTATCTATCGTGGGACTGCTTTGTTAGGGGCGTTAGGTGTTATGCTCGCTTCGACTTTTTCGCCTTATCATCTAGCCTGCTTTTGGGTCGGGCTTGCTAGCCTTGGCTTTGGATGTTATCTATATTTGTTGCCAAAGATAAAATTAAATTAAAAAGAGACTATTGCAGTCTCTTTTTAAGCGTAAAATTTTAAACTTTCAAGGATATATTCTTTGAAATACGGCAAGGTGAATTCAAGCATTCCACGTGCAGGGCTTTTGATCAATTGTGCATCTAAAAGGCGCTTGCGATACATTGAGAGATAGTTTTTAGGTTTGCCCAGTTCTTGTTGGAGATAGGCGGTCGTGACAACTGGGGTCGGAGCCTTTGCCATAGCGATCACAAAGCTATGATCAACGGGTGAGAGCTCTTGTAAGACCTTGTAGTAGACATTTCTGCTTAAAGTTGCAAGATACTCACCTTGGATCTGTTCTAGTGTTGCAAAAGTTATCTTTTTATCAGCAATTTCCCACAATAAATATCCCAATAGTTGAAAAGAATAGGCATATCCCTTGGTTTTTTTGACCATTGCTACCAAAACATCATCACTAATAGCGATCCCTTTTTTAGCGAAGGTATCTTGGTAGCTATGTTTGATCGAAAGTAGATCTAAACTAGAAAGTTGCATCCGTGCACTGCGAAGTAAAAAGGTCAAAACATCATCATTTTGTAATTCGGAAAGTTTATTTGGCAGGCCGGTCATGATCAAGGATATCTGGTAGTTTTCGCGGATCAATAGCTGATATAACGAGATGAAATTTTTGATCTCGGGTGTTGGATCGACTTCATCAATGGTGACCAACAGTGAAATATTTTTAGCTTGTAGTTTATCCAAAATATTTTCGAGTAATATCTGGTAATTTGTTTCAGTAAGCTCTTGTAGACGATACTCAAATTGGATCCCAAAAGCTGATAACTTGATGCCTTCGATTTTATCGAGTAACTTTTTGATCTCGGGTGAACTTTTTTGACAGATAGAATCGATCAAAGTTTGTAAGACATTATAATTAGTCGCTAGATTTACCACTAACCAATTTTTTTTAGCACTCATTTTATTACCGATATCAGTTAAAAGTGAAGTTTTGCCGACTCCGCGGACGCCGTAGATCAGAGTTGTCTGATAGGGGCTGTTGGGATCTTGAAGTTCATTCGATAATTTAGTGACGGCATGGGTACGGTCTAAAAAAATATTGGGAACTTTACCGAAACTGGGATTGAATGGATTATTCATAAAATTTCCTCCTTTATACTCGTTTATACTTCTGCTTTGATTTTATACTCTTTTATACTTGTAAACAACAAACTTAGCTTTAATTTACCTTAAAGATAGGATAAAATAACACTTGGAAGACTAGCATGAATTTTTTAGATGGATGTATAAAACTAAAATAGTAGTGCTGTGGCTTCGCTCAGGTGGAATTTTGTCCGCACTGAGTAATGTCGTGCTCCCAAATGCAGAGCCTAGTGAATAAGGACAACTCACCTTCGAGGCAAAAAACGCCTCAAAGTCGAGTAGCCCTTATTCATACGGCTCAAAGCGCATTTGTCCGCACTGAGTAATGTCGTGCACCAGACCGCAACTCCTAGGAAATAACAATACCTCGCTCATGAGGCAAAGCCCGCCCCATAAGTGAGCTACCGTTATTTCTACGGAGCTGATCGCGGTCTTGCGCACTGAGTATTGTCGTGCTCCCAAAATCTGAGGCTAGCGGATAGCTACGAATAGCCAACGATGCCAAAAACGCATCATTGTCTATTCTAGGCTATCCGAACGCCTCACCCGATTTTGTCCGCACTGAGTTTCATATATATTGTATTTTTTTTTGAAAACGTGAGATAATCATTAAGATATAAAAATGAGTATGAGGAGATGCAGTCAGGCGTGCTAGCTGTACCAGAGATAAAAAAATTATTACAAGAACACCAATTGTTGCAATCACTTGTGATCGCACCTAAAGCAGAAATGTTTACCAAAATTACATACGATTCCCGTAAAGCTAGAGCCCAAACGCTATTTATCTGCAAGGGTAATTTTAGACCTGAGTATTTAGCTAGTGCCAAAAAAGCTGGGGCAACAGGTTATGTGGCGGAACAATATTACCCAGAAGGCGATGGGATGACCGCGATCATCGTTTCCGATATTCAAAAAGCAATGGCCTTGTTGGGGGCTGCTTTTTACAATTATCCCCAAAATGAATTGTTCATCATCGCTTATACGGGGACGAAGGGCAAAACGACCTCGGCTTACTTTACCCGCGGGATCTTAGAACAGGCGACCGGCGATCGGACCGCTTTATTTTCCACGATCGACCGGATCTTAGGACCAAACCCAGACCAACGTTTTAAATCTGACTTGACCACACCAGAGTCCTTAGACCTCTTCCACGATATGCGTCAAGCGATCAATAATGGGATGGATCATTTAGTCATGGAAGTCTCCTCTCAAGCTTATAAGAAGAGCCGTGTCTATGGCTTGAAATATGATATCGGGCTGTTTTTAAATATTTCCCCCGATCATATCGGTAAAAATGAACATCCGACTTTTGAAGACTATCTGTTCTGTAAAGAACAATTACTTTTGAACTCTAAGACTTGTGTGATCAATGCTGAAACAGCATATTTGTTGGATGTTTATCAAACAGCTAAGGCGAGTGTGGGAAGCGAAAACATCTATCTTTATGCCCGAAAAGATGCGCAACTGAGTTTTGATGTACCAGTTGATTTTGAGATCGCTAATGACTTTGAAGATCTTAAACAAAGTGAATTTAAATTGAGTGCTAAAACTAAAAAAGCGCAGGCCTTGGCGATCGACGGTACTTATGCGATCGCTTTGGCGGGTGATTACAATGAAGGAAATGCAGCTAGTGCGATCATCGCTTCGGCTTTAGCTGGGGCTCGTAAAGTAGTCGCTAAAGAGGCTTTACCACTGGTCAAAGTTCCCGGCCGAATGGAAATGCTCAGCTCTAAAGCTCACGGGACAGTTTACATTGATTATGCCCATAATTATGCAAGTTTGAGTGCGTTGCTCAAATTTTTACGGCAACAGACTCATGCTGGAAAGATCAGAGTCGTAGTCGGAAGCACCGGTGATAAAGGAGTCTCACGGCGCGAGGGCTTTGGGAAAGCCTTGAGCGAAGAAGCTGATGTTGCTTATTTGACGACTGATGACCCTGGATTTGAAGATCCAATGCAGATCGCCCAAGAGATCGATGCGCATATCGATCATGAGCGGGTCGAAGTTGTTTTTGAACTTGATCGTAAAAAAGCGACCCGTTTGGCGATCGAAGCTAGCACAGCGACGGATGTTGTTGTTTTAGCAGGCCGAGGAGAAGATAAATACCTAAAAGTTAAAGGTGAGAAGATCTTATATCCGACCGACGTTGAATTGGCACAAGAGATTTTGGAGGAATTAGAGTAATGGCAATTGAAACAGCAGATTTTACCCCGATCCTTTTGGGGAGCGACTTTAATGTGTACGGTATGGCACGTTCATTTTATGAAATGTTTCATAAACCGGTCAAAGCATTTGCACAACGAGAATTAGCTCCAACCCGCTTTACGAAGATCGTGGATCTTGAATTGATCGATGGTTTTGCTGAAGATCCAGTCTGGATCGAAGAGATGTTAAAGATCAAAGAACGCTATCAGGACCATGAAGAACCAGTCATCTTGATCGGTTGTGGTGATGGCTACGCAGAGCTCATCGTCCGTCATAAAAAGGAGTTAGAGGATGTCTTTGTTTGCCCATATATCGATGTTGATATGTTGCATCAGTTGAACAACAAGGAAAACTTCTATAAGATCTGTGAAAAATATGATCTTCCTTATCCTAAGACGCAAATTATAACCAAGGAAATGCACGATAGCGGTGAGAAGATCGAGCAACCATTTGACTATCCTGTAGCTTTAAAACCAGCTAATAGTATTGCTTGGTTAGACGTTAAATTCGAAGGACGTAAGAAGGCCTTTCGGATCCGATCGCGCGAAGAATTTGACCGGATCGTCGACTTAGCCTACACTAATGGCTATACGGGTGATTTTATCTTACAAGATTTCATCCCAGGTGATGATAGTAACATGCGGGTCTTAAATGCCTATGTTGATCAAGAGCACAAGGTCAAGATGATGTGTTTAGGTCATCCATTACTGGAAGATCCAGCTCCGTCTGCGATCGGTAACTATGTAGCGATCATGCCAGAATATAACCAAGAGATCTATGATACGATCAAAAGATTCTTAGAAGAGATCAAGTTTACAGGTTATGCTAATTTTGATATGAAATACGATGTGCGTGATGGTAAGTACAAGCTCTTTGAGATCAACTTGCGTCAAGGTCGCAGTAGCTTCTTTGTGACCTTGAATGGTTATAACTTGGCACAGTGGGTCGTAAGTGATTACGTGACGGGTGAGCTTAAGGACGCCAAAACACTTTACTGTAATGAACATAACGACCATGCTGCTTTATGGTTGGGTGTTCCAGTGAAGACTTTCAAAAAATACGCACGTGAAAATGAAGCAAAGAAACGTGCTTTAGAGTTGATCAAAGAAAATCGTTATGGAACAACATATGAATATTCTGAAGATATGAATCCTAAGCGGTGGTTATTGATCAAGTGGATGAACCACAATTATGTAAAGAATTTTGCCCGTTATTTTGCAGAAAATAAAGGATAAGATACGATGAAAAACTTTTTTACAATTATCGGTGGTATGGGAACGATGGCGACCGAAAGCTATATCCACCAGTTGAATTTACGTACTAAAGCGCATAAAGATCAAGATTATTACAACTATACCTTGGTCAACCATGCGACGGTACCAGATCGAACTGCGTATATTTTGGATAATACTAAGCAAAACCCTTTACCAGATTTGATCGAAGATTTTAAGCAATATGCGACGCTTGGCCCAGACTTTTTCACTTTACCATGTAATACGGCGCATTATTTTTATGATGAGCTTGCTAAAGTTGTTGATGTGCCGATCTTGCACATGCCTAAAGAAACAGTCGCTGAGATCAAAAAACGCTATCCAAAAGCTAAAAAAGTCGGCTTAGTTGCAACTCAAGGCACGATCCGTGATCAGATCTACGATAAAGAGATCTTAGCTGCTGGCTATGACTTAGCCAAGCCAAGTCCAGCCGTACAAAAGATGACTGACGAATTGATCTATGATGATATCAAAGAACAAGATGTGGTCGATGGTAAATTATTCCATGGTCTAGTAGCCCAAATGATAAAAGAAACGGGCTGTGATGTGGTGATCTTAGGCTGTACTGAATTATCACTTGCTCAAGAACGCGAGCCGATCACTGACTTACCGCTCGTAGATAGCCAATCTACTTTGGTCGACCGTACGATCGAGTGGGCTGATAAGACACAAAAGAGTGTGAGCTAAAGCAGGTAGCACTGTATAAATAACGTAAAGATCAGTATGATGCGTATTTGCATCGTGCTGATCTTTTTTGTGATAGAAAACGAGCACTTGTTTATTTTGATACTAAAGCAACGATCGGGGGTAAAGTTTCTTTCCGTAAAGCACGTGAGTTAGTCAAAATACTGAAAAAATGAGCATATCAAAAAGTCGTTAAACAAGGGGGTAGTCTTGTTTAACGACTTTTTGGCAATTATTAGTTAGAGAGTGAGATCGATGAAACTATATGACATACATGGATAGGGGCAGTCTAAAAAAGTTAAGCAGGATGTTAAGACTACTTACCACGATGTCAATAGATCGAGAGCTATAAGCTAAGGTGGGCGCATCCACTAAAAGCTAACAGCACCGATTCATCACCTCTTTCATTATGGATAGTTGAGGTTCTCTCAACGTAACTAAGTATATATCACTATATTTTGTGAAAAACTATTGATTTTTTGGCAGAATGTGCAATACGTGAATTAGGCGGTGTTTGGCGCAAAAAAATTTTTAATAGACTTGTCAAAAATTTAAATTTACTTAAATATTACTAATTTGGTAAAATTATTTTCTTCTAGTATCGCTATTATGTTGGTGGTTTTGGTAGCGGTTATTTTAAATTTTGATAACAACCATTACTAAGGTGTTGCTACTAGTAATATTCGGCGTTATGATTACAATATATTTTAAAAAAGGGGAAATTAAAGTGTCCAAGAAATGGTATGAGGCGCTCGACCAAGAAGATGTCATCTTTTTGCATCAGTTAGCGCAAGCGGATTTTAAGTTGTCAAAGTTGTCAGTTGAGACGGGGATGTCGTATTTTGTGCTCAAAAAGCGGATGCAAAAGCTAAAATTAGCTTTATCTCAAAAAACACCTGGGGATAGTGATTTTAAGTCGTATTTGGATCTTTTAGTCGAACAGTCGATCTTACCCCAGTCGATCGCGGATGTCTTATATCAGAAACATTTAGAGGGCTTAGAGTAGGTTAGAGTACCTAAATTTTTCAATTTAGCGCAAGTGTGGTACTATCTTAGTATACTGATCTTAAAGATAGAGGATAATAGATGAAAAAAGGAATCTTGCTAATAAATCTTGGAACTCCAAAAAGTCCGACAGCTAAACATTTACGCCCCTACTTGCGTCGCTTTTTAGGTGATAAACGGGTGATTGCGACCCCAGATGTGATCTGGAAGCCAGTCTTGGAGTTGATGATCTTACCCCGACGCCCTAAATTTTCAGCACAGATGTATAAAAAGATCTGGTCAGCTGAATACGGCTCGCCCTTGGCATATTATACTAAGCGACAGGCTGAATTGTTGCAAGCCTTAGTACCAGATACGGTGGTAAAGTATGCATTTAGCTATAGCGAGCCAGATATTTCGCAGGTTTTAGCGGAATTTGAAGCTCAAAAAGTAACTGAGCTATGTATTATTGCGCTCTATCCGCAATATTCGACGACAACAGTAGGTTCAGTCAGTGATGACGTGATGCGGTTTTATCACAAGCGGACTTATGTGCCGAACCTCAAGTTTGTGACCTCTTTTTATGAAAATGAGACGTACTTGAAGCTGCTCGCAGATAAGATCAAGGAGTATTGGAGTAAAAAAGCATATGATAAGTTGATCATCTCATATCATGGGATCCCAGAAAGTTATGTAAAAAAAGGCGACCCTTACCAAGCACAGTGTGAAGAAACGACTGCTAAGCTTCAAGCAATGTTGCCAGATATCGAGATCTTACATACATACCAATCTAAATTTGGTCCAGCTAAATGGCTTGAGCCAGCGACTGATGAAACGATCAAGCATTTACCAAAGCAGGGATGCAAAAAACTATTGGTGATCTCGCCATCGTTTGTGGCTGATTGTTTAGAGACGTTATACGAACTAGAACTCGAAAATCGGGTCTATTTTGAACAAGCGGGTGGAGAGTGCTATGATGTTATTCCTTGTTTAAATGCTGATCCTGAATTTATCGAGCTTTTAAAGGATCTTAGTGAGGCTGTGACATAAGTCTTCAAAAAACGGTCGTAAATGGACTTTAAAAATTGTTCATTTACGACCGTTTTTGTATACTATAAATAAAAAAGGACATC
>OFGN01000273.1_pt1 | contig 61102 bp, 42 predicted proteins | sample 1521821 | NCBI WGS metagenome assembly OFGN01 (sample SAMEA3504094, study PRJEB24116) | mouse gut metagenome | biome: mouse gut; feature: mouse-associated habitat; material: faeces | place: Denmark | collected 2011
ATATATTTTCCGGTCCGAAAATAAAAATCAAGCCGGCTTTTTTCGGACGGTTACTTATCGCACAACAGTCCACCTGACGCAAACGAGGCCCCACCAATGGCGGGACCTCGTTCATATCGGATTCATTAAATCAGTTACTTTGATGCGGGAGCGGCGACAGCTTTTTTGCTGCGGCGACGGTCGGTGATGTAAGCTACCGGTGCTGCGATGAAGATAGTGGCGCAGGTACCGATGATTACACCGAATATCATCGCGAAGATGAAGCTGCGGAGTGAGTCGGCGCCGAGGAAGAAGATGCTGAGCAATACCAACAGTGTCGAGCCCGAGGTCATGATTGTACGGCCTAATGTCGAGTTGATTGACGAGTTGATGATGTCGAAGAAATTCTTCTTGGGATAGAGCGCCGTGTTCTCACGCACACGGTCGAACACTACCACGGTATCGTTGATCTGGTAACCGATGACGGTCAGGATAGCCGCGATAAATGTTTGGTCGATTTCCATCGCGAAGGGGAACAGACCCCAGAACAGCGAGTAGAAGCCGATGATGGTGAATGCGGTGAACGCTACAGCTGCCAATGCTCCGAGCGAGAAGGCGATGTTGCGGAAGCGGATAAGGATATAGATGAACATCGCGATGAGCGAGAGGGTCACTGCTATATATGCCTTGTTGCGCATGTCGTCGGCCACTGTAGGACCTACCTTCTGTGACGATACGATACCCTGGCTCTGGTCGGTGGTGGTGAAGTCTCTGAGGTTCATGCCATCCCTCATGTTGGGCTGGAGGGCGGTGTAGAGTTTGCCTACGATTTCATTTTCCGCAATTGAGTCGGGTTCGCCGATCTTATAGTTGGTGGAGATACGTACCTGATTGTTGCCCTCGATTTTGATTACAGAAACCTGGGCACCGTCAAACATGGGTGCGATACGCTGCTGAAGCACGTCGGGTGTCTCGTTTTCGGAAATCTTGTCGAGCATCACGACATAGTTGCGGCCGCCAGAGAAGTCGATACCCTGATTGAGACCGCGGGTGAAGAACGAAATCAATACCACTGCTATCATGATGCCTACCACGAGGAAGCTGACTTTGCGCTTGCCGAGGAAGTTGATATTGGTGTTGTCAAACATCTTGCGCGACAATGCGGTGGTGAAGGTCAGACGCTCGAAGCATTTCTTCTTGCCACCGAGAATGAACACGATGCGTGTCAGGTAAACTGCGGTGAAGAACGAACATGCGATACCGATGATAAGTGTTGTGGCGAAGCCCTTGATGGGACCTGTACCGTACATCAGGAGGATTACACCGGTGATGATTGATGTCAGGTTGGAGTCGAAGATGGCCGAGAAAGCATTTGAATAACCGTCGGCGATAGCCGTACGGGCGTTCTTGCCTGCGCGGAGCTCCTCTTTCGTGCGCTCGAAGATGAGCACGTTGGCGTCAACAGCCATACCTAAGGCGAGCACGATACCTGCCATACCCGACAGTGTCAGCACTGCCTGGAACGATGCGAGGATACCGAAGGTGAAGAAGAGGTTGAGCACAAGGCCGAGGTTGGCGATAAGTCCGGGGATAATGCCGTAGTAGCTTATCATGAGTATCATGAGCAGTATGAGTGCCACGATGAACGATACGATACCGCTGTCGATGGCCTGCTTGCCGAGCGACGGACCGATTACCTCGGTCTGGATGGGATCCACGCGGGCGGTCATCTTACCGCTCTTGAGCACGTTGGCGAGGTTCTGCGCCTCCTGCACGTCGAAGTTGCCGGTGATCTGTGAGCTTCCGCCGGTAATCTTGTCGTTGACGCGCGGTGCCGAGTATACTTCGTCGTCAAGCACGATGGCTACGGGCCAGTCGATGTTGTCGCCTGTCACGCGTGCCCATTCTTTTGCTCCGTCGCTGTCCATGTCCATCGACACTACCTGAGAGTTCTGGTTGCTGTCGAAGTCGGCGCGTGCGTTAACCACATGGTCGCCGTTCATGGCGGGTACACCCTTGTTCGATTTCAGGGCGTAGAGTGCGAAATATTCAGCCTTGTTGAATTTTTCGGGAATGTGTGCCCAGCGGAACTGGATGCCGTCGGGACGGAACTGTGCGTATTCCGGCGAGCGGAGTGCCTGGCCTACAGCTGCGGTGTCCTTGGGGAGGTAGTAGCCTACTACCGGGTTGGACATGTGGAGGCCGGAGTCTACGCGGGCTACCTCGTCGGTGACGCGGCCGCGGGAATCCTGCTTGTAGATGAGGTTCTTCGACAGGCGGCTGATTGTTTTGCCTGAAGCATCGTCGATGCGGCCAAGTGCGGTGCGCACCGTGGTGCCGAACTCATCCTTGTAGGTGGTATAGAACTGGAGCTTTGCCTGACGCTGGAGCAGGTTGAGCATGTCGTCCTTGTCCTTCACGCCTGGAAGCTCGAGAAGTATCTGGCCATCCTTGCCCTGAAGCACCTGTATGTTGGGTGATACGACTCCGTAGGCGTCGATACGCGAGCGGAGCACGTTGGTTGCCGAGTTGTCTACCCGGTCCTTGATTTCTTTCTTGAGCACCGAAATTACCTCGTTGCGGCTTGAGTTGGCCTTGATGCCGTCGACTGCGAATACTTTGGCGAGGTTGGCGTTGGGGGCCAGCTTGCGGTATTCGTCGTAGAACGTGGCTACGTAGTCGACCTCGGGGCCGTTGTTCTCAATCCATTCTTTCTGTGCTTTGTCGGCTACCGCAAGGGCTTTGTTGAAGTCTTCGTCGGGTGCGCCGTCTTTCATGGATGTGATGAGGTCGTGGAGCGATACCTGAAGCAATACGCTCATACCGCCTTTAAGGTCAAGGCCGAGGCCTATGCTCCATTTCTGTACTTCGCTGAATGTGTAGCCGAGCCATACATTCTCATTCTTGATGGAAGTAAGGTACTCCGCTTTTCCTTTAGCGAATGCCTGGGGGTTTTTATCTTCCGGGCCTGCTTTTTCGGTTGCGTACTCCTCGGCTTTGTTCATCTGATGGCTTGACGCAAGCGTGAACGACAGATAGAACAAGCAGATCAGCACCAGGAAAATAGCAATCACTCCGGCGATAATACTCCCTAAAGTTCCTTTGCTTTGCATGTGTTGATTTTGTTATATTTAACTGGTTATTAATTATTTCCTATCAATAGCATGAGTAACTGATAAGACGCTTCGCTCCCTCTCAGTCACATCACTTTTTCTCATCCGGCCCCATTAAGGGCTGTTTTTCAGCCTGCAAATATACAAATATTATCGAAAATATCCAATATTGCCACTTCTTTTTTATTTTTAATGATTTTTTGCATTGCGGAGGTATCGGTTTCAGCTATCCCGCAGCTCTCCGTCATCGCCTGCGGTGTTTTCACTGTAAGGCCGCGATTGGATGACTTCACATTTCCACGTGAGGGCGCCCCCTTTCAGTATCGTGGCAAGCATCTTGCATGTCGTTTCGTCGAAGTTACCGGTGATCTGGGAGTTTCCGCCGCTAATCTTGTCGTTGACGCGAGGCGCTGACAACACTTTGCCATCGAGCACTATTGCGAGTTCCCTTCCTATGTTGTCGCGGGTGAGGCGTTCAAAAATTTCAGCACCCTCATTGTTGAATTTCATGGATACGTACCATCCCATGATTTCATCGCATTCGGCGGCTGCATCGGTTATATATTGTCCGATATTTGACGCATCTGCCTCCTTCAATGCATACAGGCTGTAGAAGTTCTCTCCGTAATTTTCGGGAGAATATGACCAAAGCAGTCTTATCCCTGCCGGTAGCAGGGTTTTGGCTTCTTCCGAGTTTATGATAGAGTCTGCCTCGTTTTTGTCGGCCTGTCTGAAATGCCCTATTATGGCGTGGCCGAAGTCGAGTCCGTGAGCGCCACTGTGCATGTCGATGCGCGGACCGGATATCTGCGAGTAGCTGTACGACATGGCGCTGAGACGGTTGCCGCAGCGACGGTCGATTTCGTTTAGCGCTTCTTTGGCTTCGGCTGCTCCTCCGGCCAGAAAGTCGATGCTGCCTTTTGACGAAATCAAGCGTTGCAGGTCGGCTTTGCCGAGGCCGCCGGTTAATACGCGCAGGGTAGAAGAATGCCCGGGAGCCGGCTTTATGTCAATGTATGTGGCGCCCGCATCCTTCAGGCGTTTTTCCAATACGGGGGGCTACACTGTTTGTTATCTTATCCTCAACTGCTTTATTTATCTCTTCGGCGGCTTCCTGCATTGTCGTTGCCGGTTTGAGTCCGGGCAGATTGAGCACGTCGTACAAATCGGCCGACGGATTGTGTCGTGCGTAAAATTCGCAAAACATTTTGGCGTAGTCCCGGCTGTCTTTGGGCGCTCTTTCCGAATCGTATATCCTGACGCTGTCAATAGCCCGGAGCGCTTCGTCGAATGCCTTGTCGTCAGGTATTTTTTTCCATTCCGATATGATTTGTGACGGGGAAACTTCGACGAGCAAATCACGTTCGGGATTACCTTCCTGCTGTCCCGACGTACTGCACCCGGGTGTGGCAATTGCAGTCGATAAGAGTGCAATCGAGGCTATTGCCGTAGCCAAAATGTTCTTTTTCATGATATTGATATTTGTAAATGATATAGGAGTGTGTTATGAGACGCCCTCTAAAAATTACTCCTTGGTGAGGTCGAGGACTACGTTGTCTTTCGACTTGTCAAAGTATTGCCTGCGCAGCGGGTTGGCTGTCATCTCTTTGTGGCGCTCGCGGTTGCGGGCTATGTCGATGGCTGCGTATAGCGCCTCGCGCATCGACTGTTCCGATGCTTTTCCCTGGCCGGCTATGTCGAAACCGGTGCCGTGGTCGGGCGACGTGCGCACGATGGGGAGTCCGGCGGTGAAGTTGACGCCGCTGTCCATCGCCATTGTCTTGAACGGCGCGAGTCCCTGGTCGTGGTACATGGCGAGTATGCCGTCGAAATGCCTGAACAGTCCCGAACCGAAAAATCCGTCGGCGGCGTATGGGCCGTAGCATTCCACGCTCTGGTCAGCGGCGGTCCTGATGGCGGGGATGATGATTTCCTGCTCCTCGCTTCCGAGGAGTCCGTTTTCGCCGGCATGCGGATTGAGGGCGAGCACCGCTATGCGCGGGTGCACTATGGCGAAATCGCTGCGCAGCGAGTCGCTGAATATCTTCAGTTTCTCCACGATTCGTTCGGCGGTGATGTTTTCGGCTATCTTGCTTATGGGCAGATGGGTGGTGACGAGTGCCACACGTATGTCGCGGTTGAAGAGCACCATCAGCGCTTTGCCTCCTACCGAGGCCTCGAGATATTCGGTATGCCCGGGGAACGTGAACAGGTCGCTCTGTATGTTGTCCTTGTTGATGGGGGCTGTGACGATGGCGTCAAGGGTGCCGGCGCTTACGTCCTGCACCGCTTTTTCGAGAGCGGCGAATGCGGCGGCTCCGGCCTCTTTGGTGCTTTGCCCCGGTTCTACCTTGCACTCCTCGCCGACCACATTAATTATGTTGACTGCGCCGTCGCGTGCCTCGGCGACGTTATTGATCTGGTGCAGTTGCTGCTGTTGCATCCCGAGAGCCTTGCGGTAAAATGCCGCTATTTTGGCCGACCCGTAGATTATCGGGGTGCAAAGCTCGAGTATGCGGTTGTCGTCGAGCATCTTGAGTATCACCTCATAGCCTATGCCGTTGATGTCGCCGTGCGTGATACCTATCTTGATTGTGTTTCCTTCCATTTTATATGTTTTTTATATTTTAAGTAACTGTTTAAAATTATTTTGTATTAACCGTTCTCATTATTTCAATATTCTGTCGGAGTCTTTTTCGCCGCTTTCCGTCTCGTCATCAGTCATGTAGCTCGCTACACTCCTTCTTCCTCACCGGAAATCGCCTGAAAAATTCTCTCGCCATAATATTAAAATAATTTTGAACAGTTACTTATATGTGACAATTGATGATTTTTTATCGGCCATTCCGATTGTTATGCGAAATTAATGAAAAATTTTGTATTTTTGCCAAATACAAAACGATGTGGCGCCTTTTTTAGAAAAAACTGCGGGTTTGACACCATGCGGAGGCCTCGCAGGCCGCCGTCGACGCTGTGCGCGCCCTCTCCGTCAAAGTGGGTATCCCGCAGCATCTGAGCGACCTCGGCATAACTGAAAAGGATATTCCTGCCCTCGCCGACCAGGCTCTTGCCGACGTCTGTACTCCCGGCAATCCCCGCGAAGTGACTCTCGACGACATCAAATCCCTCTACGCCAAAGTGCTGTAATCCAAATTATAGATATAAAAGCAATAAAGAGCCGCAGACATTTGTCTGCGGCTCTTTTGATTACTAATCGATATATTTTCCGTCAAATTGTAAGGACGCGATTCAACGATAGGGGCGGGGGCGTCTCGCCCCCGTGGTATTATTCCTATATGTATGCCGAAAGTTACAACGTGGGCGAGACGCCCCCGCCCCTATCAACTAAGCTTAAGTTAATGGCATTGAATCGCGTTCCTACAATTTGGCGGAAATTCATGCGCCCCTGCGGGGAAGGTCGGCTGGACCGGTCATCAGAAGAATTTGACCTCTTTGCCGAGGATGTCGCCGAGGAGGTTGTTGGCCAGACGGGATGCTCCGAGACGGAAGTATTCATTGTTGAGCCATTCCTCACCAAGCACTTCCTTGATGATGGTGTAGTATTTCACTGCATCTTCGGTGGTGGCTACGCCTCCGGCGGCCTTGAATCCTACCATTATGCCGGTCTTCTCGTGGTATTCCTTGATGCATTTTGCCATCACGTAGGCTGCTTCGAGCGATGCGCCGGGATATTCCTTACCGGTTGATGTCTTGAGGAAGTCGGCGCCCGAATACATCGAGAGAATTGATGCTTTCTGTATGTTTTCGGCGGTCTTGAGCGCTCCGGTCTCGAGGATGACTTTCAGACGGGCGTCGCGGCACGAATGCTTTATTTCGGAAATTTCGTCGCATACCTCCTCATAGTCCTCGTCGAAGAAGTTGCCGAGGTTGAGCACGATGTCGATTTCGTCGGCGCCACCCTCTACGGCAAGCGCTGTTTCGGCTACTTTCACTTCGGGGAATGTCTGCGACGAGGGGAATCCGCCCGACACGCATGCCACCTTGATGGCGCTGACGTCGAGCACTGTGCGTACCACCTGCGCGAAGTTGGGGTATACGCAGATTGCGGCCACGTTCTCCAGCTCGGGATATTCTTCCTCGAAAGCGTTTACGCGTTCGGTGAAATCGGCAACCGAACGGGGTGAGTCGGTCGATTTGAGCGTGGTGAGGTCGATGGTGTTGAAGAGGAATTTGTAGACCTCGGTATTGTTGTTTTCCGCGAAATGTTCCGCGAGGATTTTTTCAACCGCTTCTTTTACGGATTTATCATCGCCTATCGGTGCGAATGATGCGATGGCTTCATGATGTTTGTCAGTCATAATTGGAGTGTTTTATATTAATATTCAATTTAAGTGTCAGTCAGGGTTTTCGGAGCACTCTGAGTTCTCGGAGTTTTCTGAGGATGCTTTGCGGCGCTCGTGGCGGTGGAGGTCGCGGCGCGTCTTTTTGATTATGTTCTGTCGGATGGCTTCAGTGAGGTCGACGCCTGTCTGGTTGGCTATCGCCGCCACTACCCAGACTACATCGGCGAGTTCGTCGGCCAGATTGGGCGCTTCCCCCTCCTTGAACGACTGGTCGCCGTAGATGCGCGACATCTGGCGCGCCACCTCGCCGGTCTCTTCGGTAAGTACGGCCATGTTGGTGAGCGGCGAGAAATAGCCGTGGCCTATGCCGGTAATCCATTCGTCGACCATGCGCTGCAGGCCGGCTATCGATATTTCATCTTTCGGGTTCATTCGCAAAGCTTTGAGTCGATTATTATAGTTACGGGGCCGTCATTGATGAGCTCCACCTCCATGTGTGCGCCGAAAACGCCGCGCTCCACCGGTCGGCCTGCGATTTCCGAGAGGCGGCGGCAGTATGCGTCATACAGTCCGCGCGCCTCGTCGCCTCCGGCCGAACGTATGTAGCTCGGACGGTTGCCTTTGCGCGTCGATGCGAGCAGTGTGAACTGGCTCACGGCCAGTAACTGCCCGTCGACATCGACCACCGAGCGGTTCATCACGCCCGCTTCGTCGTCGAATATGCGGAGCGCCGCGGTCTTACGCGCCAAATACTCGGCATCGTCGGCCGTATCGCCCTTCTCGACGCCTACGAGCACCATGAGTCCCCCGCCTATCTGTCTGAGATAATCGGGCGCCACGCTCACCGAGGCGCGCTTCACGCGCTGTATTACTATCCTCATCTGTTACTGTCGGTACTTATATATAAATAATGCTAAAGACAAAGATAATGTTTAATTGACAATCTGCAAAAATAAATTCAAGCAATGACGCGGATTATGCAAAATACATGAGGTGTAAATAACTCGTAGGGAGGGTGTGGTCACCCCCGACTTTCCGCGGTTGAAAACCGCGGCTACTACTCGGCTGATTGCCAGTATGCTTTGCATAGTAGCCGCGGTTTTTAACCGCGGAAAGTTTAATATTTGCAATACCCTCAATAGCATCGCGGACGCGATGAATAGCGTTCCTATAGCCAAAATAGTGGTGAGATATACTGATAAATAGTTAAATGATGCAAAATATACCTTTTGTAATGTTAAATAAATATAATTAAACTCATATATATATATATGGTCGGTATAAAATCGCTAAATTTGTTGTCGCATGAGTGGAGGAGGCAGGAGCTTCCTCCATTTTGTTGATATGTTTTAATTTTTGAGTATATGATAGATAAAGCCAGATTGACCGAGGTGGTCGAGGATGCCATCAAAGGCACCGACATGTTCCTTGTCGACATCACTGTCAGTGCCGACAACCGCATAGTCGTGGAGCTTGACTCCGAGACGGGTATGGACATCGACGCCTGCGCAGCGGTGACACGCCGTATCGAGTCGGAGTTTGACCGCGATGCCGAGGACTATGAACTTGAAGTAGGGTCGGCCGGACTTACATCGCCTTTCAAGGTCAAGGCTCAGTATATGAAAAATCTCGGCAACGAGATTGAAGTCGTCACCCGCGACGGCCGCAAGCTCCAGGGCACGCTCGCCTCAGTGGGCGCCGACGATTTCACCGTCGAGGTCCCGACCAAGGTCAGGCACGAAGGAGCCAAGCGCCCCGTAATCGAGCAGGTGCCTTCGGTCATAGCTTTCGACAATGTCAAGACAGCTAAATACGTAATCAAATTCAAATAGTTATCGCGGCAGCCGGACGTCACCGGCAGCCGGTTTCTTTTAATAAATAATATAATAGTTCCCCACAACCGATAAACTCATTACTATGGCTAAGAAAGAGGAATCAGAAAATATGGTCGAGCGTTTTGCCGAATTCAAAGATTTGAAAAACATCGACAAGTCAACCATGATACGCGTGCTCGAGGAGTCGTTCCGCAGCGTGCTCGCCAAACAGTTCGGCACCGACGAAAACTTCGATGTCATCATGAACCCCGACAAGGGCGACGTGCAGATATTCCAGAACCTTGAGGTGGTAGAGGACGGCGCTGTCGAGACCCCCAATCTCCAGATTTCGCTTTCCGACGCGCGTGCCGACAACGACCCCGAGGTAGAGATAGGCGAGGAGCACACAAAGGAAATCATCTTCGCTGCCTTCGGACGCCGCGCTATCCTCAATCTGCGCCAGACTCTCCAGTCCAAGATACTCGAGCTCCAGAAAGAGGCCGTCTACAACAAGTTCAAGGACCTCGAGGGCGAGCTCGTCACCGGCGAGGTGTACCAGACATGGTCGCGCGAGACGCTTCTCCTCGACGACGAAAAGAACGAGCTGCTGCTCCCAAAGACCGAGTCAATACCCGGCGATTTCTTCCGCAAGGGCGAGACTATCCGCGCCGTCGTGTCGAAAGTCGACAACAAGAACAACAACCCCAAGATTACCGTATCGCGTACAAGCGAAAACTTCCTGCGCCGCCTTTTCGAGCTTGAAGTGCCCGAAATTCACGACGGCCTGATCAATATCCGCGCCGTGGCCCGCATCCCGGGCGAACGCGCCAAGATAGCCGTAGAGAGCTACGACGACCGTATCGACCCCGTAGGCGCATGCGTCGGCGTGAAAGGCTCGCGTATCCACGGCATCGTCCGCGAACTCCGCAACGAGAACATCGACGTGATCAACTACACGTCCAACCCCTCGCTCTTCATACAGCGCGCGCTCAGCCCCGCGAAGATTTCCTCTATCGTGCTCGACGAGGAAAACAAGAAGGCCGAAGTGTTCCTCCGCTCCGAGGAGGTATCGCTCGCTATCGGTAAGGGCGGCCTCAACATCAAGCTCGCCTCCAAGCTCACCGGCTACATCATCGACGTATACCGCGACACCGAGGAAACCTACGACGATGATGTCTACCTCGACGAGTTCAAGAACGACATCGACGGCTGGGTAATAGATACTCTCAAGGACAACGGTTGGGTCACCGCCAAGAGCGTGCTCAACGCGCCCCGTCAGGAAATCCTTGACAAGACCGACCTCGAGGAAGTCACCGTCGACCAGGTGCTCGAAATCCTCAAGGCTGAGTTCGAGAACGACGCCGAGTAATCACCGCTGGCGCGTTTCCCGTTACTCCTCTCCATCAGTTTTACTTCTAATTTTTTACACTTTATAAATGGCAAGAACAAGAATTAGTAAAATAGCAAAAGACCTCAACATCGCGGTGTCGACCGCCGTTGAATTTCTTCGCAAGAAAAACATCGAGATTTATGATAACCCCAATACGCGTATTGAGGAGGATATCGTCGACCTCCTACTCGACGAATTTGATACTGACGGTGCTCAAAAAGCGAAAAAAACAGCCTTCTTGTCAAATAATAAAGAGGATAAAGAAAAGGAATCAGCGCCCGAAAAGCAGCAGCCGCAGCGCATGGAGACTGTCGTGTCCGGGCCGAAAGTCATCGGCAGGGTGGAGATTGACGCCCACGGCAACGTGGTGAAGAAAGCGCCGCAGCCCGTGAAAGAGGAGAAACCCGCACCGGCCGTACCGGAGCCTGCTCCGGCTCCTGCGGCAGTTGAAGCGCAGCCCAAACCGGCACCCGCGCGTCCCGAGCCTGTGAAGGAGCCGGCCAAACCCGCAGCTCCCGTGGCTCAGCCCGCTCCCGCACCCAAACCCGCAGCTCCCGCTGCCGAGGTGAAGAAAGCCGAACCGAAACCGGCTCCCGCCAAGGTGGAACCGCAGCCTAAAAAAGAGGAAGCGCCCGCGCGTCCCGTGGAGGAGAAGAAGGAGGAAAAGAAAGAGGAGGAGATATTCACCCTCGGCATTCCCGCCGACGCTCCCAAAGTCAATGTCATAGGTAAAATCGACCTCTCCACGCTCAACCAGTCGACCCGCCCCAAAAAGAAAAGCAAGGAGGAGCGCCGCAACGAGCGCAACCAGCGTGCCGCCTCGGCCAATGCCGCTGCAGGTTCGGGCCAGGGTTCGTCCGAGCGCAAGAAACGCCGCCGCATAGGCAAGGAGAAGATCGATATCGAAAAAATACAGAATCAGGGCGGTGGCAGCCAGGGCGGCCGCGGAGGCAATCAGCCTGCACGCGACAACGCTGCCGGACAGTCACGCCGTGATAAGGGAAGCAACAAGGCCAAACGTCAGCAGCACGTCGAAATCAACGAGGAGGATGTGCAGAAGCAGGTAAAAGAGACGCTCGCGCGCCTCACCTCGAAGGACAAGGGCCAGAAGAAAGCCGCCAAGTGGCGTAAGGAAAAACGTGAGGCGTTCGCTACCCGCGAGCGTGAGGCCGCCGAAATGGCCGACATGGAGAGCCGTACGCTCAAGCTCACCGAATTCGTTACCGCCAACGACCTCGCCTCGATGATGGATGTGCCCATCAACCAGGTCATCGCCACGTGTATGAACATCGGCGTGATGGTGTCGATCAACCAGCGTCTCGACGCCGAGACCATCAACATCGTTGCCGAGGAGTTCGGCTTCAAGACGGAATACGTTTCGGCCGAAGTGGTCGAGGCCATACATCAGGAGGAGGACACCGAGGACGAACTCATGTCGCGTCCGCCGATTGTCACCGTCATGGGTCACGTGGACCACGGTAAGACATCGCTTCTCGACTATATCCGTTCGGCCAACGTCATTGCAGGCGAGGCCGGAGGTATTACACAGCATATCGGCGCCTACAACGTCAAACTCAAGGACGGACGCCATATCACGTTCCTCGACACCCCGGGTCACGAGGCGTTCACCGCCATGCGTGCGCGCGGTGCCAAGGTGACCGACCTCTGTATCATCATCGTGGCCGCCGACGACAACGTCATGCCGCAGACCGTCGAGGCCATCAACCACGCTTCGGCAGCCGGCGTACCCATCGTATTCGCCATCAACAAGATAGACAAGCCTACCGCCAATCCCGACAAAATCAAGGAGGAGCTCGCCAATATGAACTACCTCGTAGAGGAGTGGGGCGGCAAATACCAGTCGCAGGATATTTCGGCCAAGAAGGGTATAGGCGTGGAGGAACTCATGGAGAAAGTGCTCCTCGAGGCCGAGATGCTCGAACTCCGTGCCAACCCCAACCGCAAGGCCGTCGGTTCGATTATCGAATCGTCGCTCGACAAAGGCCGCGGCTACGTCGCTACCGTGCTCGTGCAGAACGGTACGCTCCGCATCGGCGACATCATCCTCGCCGGTACGCACTTCGGTAAAATCAAGGCAATGTTTAACGAGCGCAACCAGCGTATCACCGAGGCAGGTCCCGCCGAGCCGGCTCTTATCCTCGGTCTGAACGGCGCTCCCACCGCCGGCGATACATTCAACGTCATGGAGTCGGAGCAGGAAGCCCGCGAGATTGCCAACAAACGCGAGCAGCTGCAGCGCGAACTCGGTCTGCGCACTAAGAAAATCCTTACCCTCGAAGATATCGGACGCCGCCGCGCAATCGGCAACTTCCAGGAGCTCAACATCATCGTCAAGGGCGACGTCGACGGCTCAATCGAAGCGCTTTCCGACTCTCTCATCAAGCTCTCTACCGACGAAATCCAGGTCAACGTGCTCCACAAGGCCGTCGGCGAGATTTCGGAGAGCGATGTCACTCTTGCCGCCGCTTCCGATGCCATCATCATCGGCTTCCAGGTGCGTCCGTCGCAGGCAGCCCGCCGTGCCGCCGAGCGTGAGGGTGTCGAGATGCGCCTCTACTCGGTCATCTATCAGGCCATCGAGGAGGTGAAGGACGCTATGGCCGGCATGCTTGCTCCCGAAATCAAGGAGGAGGTCACCGGTACCGCCGAAGTCATGGAGACATACCATATATCCAAAGTCGGTACCATCGCCGGCGCCCTCGTGCGCGAAGGCCGCATCAAGCGTGGCTGCAAGTTGCGTCTTATCCGCGACGGTATCGTACGCTACACAGGCGACCTCGGCTCGCTCAAGCGCTTCAAGGACGACGTCAAGGAGGTCGTTTCGGGCTACGACTGCGGTATCTCGATCGTAGGCTACAACGACATCAAGGTAGGCGACCTCATCGAAGGCTTCATCGAAGTCGAAGTCAACCGCTCCCTCTGATAGCCGGCTGCGTCGGCAGACATTGTATCTCAATCTTGTAGGGCTGCACCCCGGTGCAGCCGACAACCGATTGATTGCCGACTGTCGTCACCGGCTGCACCGGGGTGCAGCCCTACAGGATGCTGTGTCTATTTACGGCATATCTATCATGCGTAATGCAAACTGTTAATAATCGATAACCCCGATTGCTGTGTATCACGTCCATTTCAACATAGGAAGCAATCTCGGCGACCGCGAGGAAAATATAAGGCGGGCTGTCGCATCACTGCGTCAGCTCGCCTGTATTTCCGCATCAATACGTGTCTCCGCCCCCGTAGTCTCCCCTCCCTGGGGCTTCGAATCACCCAACGATTTCATCAACGTAGGCATGAGCCTCGACACCGACCTCCCCCCTGAAACCCTCCTCGAAGCCACACAACGCATAGAGTACTCCATCTCCACAGCCTCTCACCGCGACGCCACAGGCGCTTACATTGACCGCCCGATTGACATAGACATAATAGCCTGCGCCACAACAGGAAATGACGGCACACTGCATAACCTTATAGAAATCACAACTGAAAAACTGACACTTCCCCATCCCCGCGCCCTCCAACGCGACTTCGTCATGCAACCCCTCCGCGCAATTGACGCCAGGCTCTACAATCTCTTGACTCAACATCATGATGCGCATGCAATTACTGAAAAATTATAGAAAAAAGAATGCAATTTTGAAGAAAGACTTGTTGTAATTAATAAAATTTGTATCTTTGCAAATGATATGACCTCCCACGCTTCCCATAGACCAGCGCACCCGGGGAGGTCTTCGATTTTATAATACCATGTCTCTAAATATTTACAGTAAAAAGCCAATCAGTTTATCCGAGCAGATAGATAGGCTTGAAAGCAAGGGGTTGAATTTCGAAAATAAAAAGGAGGCGGAGAAATTCCTCTCTGACGTAAGTTACTATAGACTCCGGGCATATACTTATCCGTTTCAGAACAATAATGATGGCGGTGAACATCTGTTTGTGGATGATGACATCTATTTTTCTGAAATCGTTGAGTTATATAAATTTGACCGAGACTTACGAGCGTTGATATTCAACGCAATAGCAAGAATAGAAGTCTCAGTTCGCGCGCGTATGGTACAGATTTATTCAGAGAGTACCGGCAACGGGCATTGGTTTCTTGATAAAGAACTGTTCAGGTGTGGATTTGACAGGCTCGTAGACGATATAGCTGCTGATGTAAACCGAAGTAGTGAAGAATTTATCAAGCATTACAATCATAAATATGATGGCCCCGAACTGCCACCTTGTTGGATGTCTCTTGAAGTTGTGTCATTCGGAACGCTTAGTCGTCTTTACCAGTCATTGAAAAAAGATGAAAACAAAAAGCATTTAGCTCAGTCGTATGGGATTGCAGATATAAATGTATTTGAAAATTGGCTTCACGCAATTTCCAATTTACGCAATTGTTGTGCCCATCATAGCCGAATATGGAATCGACGTTTTATGGTGAATATGGTATTGCCATATAACACTTCACGTCAGTTTCTCTGTAAGGAGTCGGTGGAGGGAATCAAGAGGAACAAACTTTTTCCTTTACTTTTAGCTATTAAATTTTTATTGGATTCAATCGACAATTCCAATAATTTTAAGGAAACTCTATCATCGTTGCTTGAAAGGGATGTGCATCTGCTTTCACTTCGGGATATGGGGTTTCCATCAAGATGGGAACTTCTTCCCGTCTGGCAATGACATATACGGTTACTTTGTGCCGCGAAGGAGGAAGCGGGTTATGAGGGCTGTAAGGAAGCCTATGCCGATGATTACGGCAGCTACGACAGCTATGTCGCTTGCCGCGACGCTTACGGGGTAGGCATCGATGGAAAGCTGCGACGGGTCGTCGGCCCCGAGTTTGATAAATCCGAAGCATTGCTGCAGCAGCGACAGCGCCACGCCGAAAATTATCCCGACAATGCCTCCAATTGTGGTAATCAGCATGCTCAGCCACCCGTATATGCCCGCAATCGTGCCTGAGGTGGCCCCCAATGAGGCTAAGATGGCGCTGTTGCCACGCTTTTCAATAATCATGATTGACATTATGGCGAGAACGTTGAACGTGGCCACGACGAGGATAAATGTCAGCATCACGAGCGTTATCCATTTCTCCACGTTGATCATGCGGAATGCATCGTGCTGCTGCTCCATGCGGTCGGCCACTTTGTATGACGGGCCGATGAGTTTGGAGAGCCTGTCGCGCAGACGGCTTATATCGGTGCCCGTAGTAGCGTCTATCTCGATTGCCGACGCTTCGGTGGTATAGCCCAAGAGATTGCGCGCGAACTGCAGCGGCACGAACAGATACTCATTGTCAAATTCATTCTGGTCGATACGGTATACTGCCGTGATGACTACCGAATCGCAGCGGAACGCCGCTAACGGATTGGCCGGATTAACGCGTGAATGGCGTCGCGGCTCGTATATCCTGACATCGACGGGTATTGAAGGGAACGCACGCAGCGTATTGGCCACGCCTACCGACGAGATTACGGTGTTGGGCAGCTCCTCGTCATCATATACGAGCATCGGAGTGCCGTCGATAGTTACCTCGGGGAGCGAACGTGCCGTTATCCCCTCAGGGGCGATTCCGCATATCACCAAAGGAGCCTGACGGTCGCCCGCTACGGCGAAAGCGCGTTCGGTTATCGTCGGGGCAGCGCTCGCCACCCCCTCCGCAGCGGCTATAACCGATGTAAGGGAGTCGGCATCGGGTATTGTCTTACCCTCCACAGGTGTCACCACAAGCGGCGCGCTGAACCGTGATATTTTCTGTGCCGTGAAATCATAGAACCCGTTGAACACCGACAGCACTATCACCATCGCCGTAGCGGCAATAGCTACCCCTGCCATCGAAATATACGACAGCACATTGACAGCGGCGTGGCTCTTGCGTGAAAACAGATAGCGCAACGCAATGCGTATGGATAATGACCGGCGGCTCAAAACGTATATAAAATAATTTTGCAGAGTAATTACCCTGCAAAATTATCAATTTACAATGAATTATAAAAATAAGTCGCTTATAAAAGGAACCTACGTGTCGGACAAGTCAGACCGGTCAGAGCCGTCCTACGTGCCCGATTCCGTCACTTGAGCAGCACCTTTCCGGCTTTACCCTCAGCCACTGCGATATACATGCCGGCCGACGGTGCCTCTACGGTAATGCCTGAAGCCAATCTGGCTCCCTGAACCGTGTAAAGCGTGATTTCAGTGCTGTCTGTCGCACTTACGCGCAATCCGTCTGTCACAAACCGTGCTCCGTCGCTGTCGGCTTCAATGCCTTCGATACCGCTGTCCTTGACCTGACGCACCGTAATGGTATATACAGAGTGGCCGTCGGTAGGCGTGACAGTTGTCTCGCGTTCCGGTGTCCCGTCAGGAAGCGGGTCACATTCAATGGCAAGATTGTCGACGGTCATGCCGTTGGGTTCGTTTGTGACGCGGCACCAGTCAGCTCCTGTCTCGACAGGGCTTTTGTAGCCTAAGAACGAGAATAGGGAGAATTCTTTTTTGCCTCCTTTTGCGTTGAATGTCAGCACGGGTTCGTCGCCGGTGGCCGAAGCCATTACCGAGTGGCTTACCGAGGGCACTGCAAGAAGTGACGTATGGTTGCGGCCTGCAGGGAAATAGGTGCTTACATCTACCCAGCTATTGTCTTTGTACATGTAGGCGGTGTTATGTTCACCCCGGAAATCGGCCATATAGATTGATACGTCGGTATCTTCATAAAGGTCGGTGAAGCCGTCGATTACGATGAAAAACTCATCGTCGACGACAGGAAGCTCGGGGAACGGGAACCATGTGCCCACCGAAGCGTCGCTCGATGCGTCAAGGTCGCTTATCTGCCACCACCACGAGTCAAGGCACTCCCCCGGAAGGCCGTTTTCACTCGTATAGATATGCACACCGATGTTAGTTATCTGGTCGGCGAGCTGTTCGGCCTTGGCTGTGGCGAAATATACATTGACGCCACTTACCATCAACGGGGTCGTAGGCTTGGAAAATTTTTCGGCAAACTTGGTCATTTTCATCCTGTTGTTGCCGGGGAATGTACCCATTCCCTCAAGGTCGAATGTCGTGGCGAAGTCTCCGCTGCGGAAGTTTGTGATACTGCCTGAATACTCGGCGCTTACAGTTTCGGTGACTTTCGATGTGCCATGTTGGTTCGAGACAGTATGCTCGATGTCCCACTTGTGTAGGTATTCGAATGACTTGCTGACTTCCGCGCCCTCTTTCTCTTCCGAAGTGACCAAAGCGCCGGTGTTGTCATTGTATTTTATGAACTTCCACGAATGCTCCGTCGGATAACCCTCCGATGCGTCGGTAAACGTGACATCGGCCAAAGGCGCTACCATCGGGCAAAGCGTTGACAGGTATCTGAATCCGTCGGAAATCGACATGCGTGCCGTAGGTTCGTAGCCGGTCACAGTCACAAATGCCGGAAGTGTCGCCGTAGAGCGCTGTCCGGCTCCGTCGGTCACCGTCAGACTCACGTCATACGCCCCGTCGAGAGTATAGTACACGGTGGGATTCTTTTCGGTCGAGGTGGAGGGTGTAGCCCCGGGGAACGACCATTCCCACGACGTGATGCCGTCGCCTGTCGATGTGTCGACAAAATCGATTGTCTCTCCGGTAGCGACATTTATGCCGTCGACTGTTCCGGGGGCTGTGACGGCGATTCCGTCGATGTAGAAATAGCCCATGTAGCCGCCGGTCTTGAAACTCTCGTCATTCGCTCCCCAGCTGTAGGTGAAACGCAGCCTGACCGTCTTGCCGGCATATTTCGCCAATGAGGTTTCAATCGCGTGCCAGTGCGCGGCCTTGTCGCCGGTGCCGTCCTTGCTGTTCCATATTTCGGTGATGTCATTCTCGAAATCATCGGCCGATACGCTTATTATCAGGCGGCAGTAATCATCATAATTGATGGAATAGTAGATTTGTGCGCGCAGCATCGCCTCGTCGGGCACCTCGAAAGGTGCTGATGTGGCCGATGATATTTCACGGTTGTACGCGCGGTAATCGCCCTCTACATAGAGCGAGCGGGCGTTTCCCGCGTCACTGTATGTGCTTGTCGGTTTTTTCAGGCTCCAAACGGTCTTTGTAGTCGGGTCGGTGCACCAACCTTCGGGGAGCGTGGCCGAAGTCTCGAAATCCTCGTCCCATACGGTTTGTTCCACGCCGGCGCCGCGTATCGTGAACGACGCCTGCAGATTGCTTTCTGATTGCGGCACTGCCACACTCCTGCGGGCATTTACCTTTATTGACGGTTTTTCAACAATGCATCCGTCGGCATTACCGGCCACACGAATTTCGGGATATTGCGACATCGCACACAATGCGGCCAATGCCACAGGTACTCCGAGGATTAATCTCTTTCTGTCTTTCATATTCTATGTGTAATTGGTTTGATTGACGCTTTATGACCGGACTCCGGCTTCAAAAGCCTTCGCCCGGTCATAGCGAATGTGAATGTGATTATTTATTTGATAAACTTGAATGTGTCTGCTCCGATGCGTACCACATACACGCCGTGTACAAGATTAGACAGCGATACACGTCCGTCGGACACTGTCGCCAGCACGAGTTTGCCGTCAATGCCGTATATCTCAACCGACGCTCCTTCCGGCGTAATCAATGTCTCTCCGGCCATGTCGTATGCCATGCCGTTGTTGCCTGTGCCGACATTCTCTACGCCGGTCACGTTTTTGGCGGTCAGCTTGACGTCCTGAACATAAACCTGCGGCAACATGCCGTCGCCGGGATTATGTTGAAATCCGATATAATATGTATGATATTTGCCGACATTGAACTCATCGGTATATTTCGTCATCATGGCTCCGTCCAAAGTTTTGTTTGAGATGACAGTCGTTTCAGGAACGTCCTCGTCAAGTGCATTGGCTTCGGTTTCGTCAGGATTGACAGATGTAGTTGTATTGGTGGCGAGGAAAACAGTCAAACCGGAGGGATAACGCCCGCTTGACAGGCATGCATAATATTCCAGCTCGTAATTGCCTTCGTATAGTTTGAATTTGGGGGTGAACACAATGGCTTTGTAATATGATGATTCGATGCGTTTGTTGCTGTTGCTGTAGCTCCATGCTCTGGTTATTGTCTCGTCCTGATATGAAGTCCACAAATCAAAGAAATCGGCGTTTGAGAAATCAAAACTGTATGTCTCGCCGTTGCCGAGCGTTATAGCGTCGCCAAGCACTATCTTACCGGTTGCAGCCGCATCGCTCTCCTCGGCGCCGCGTACCACTGTTATCTCGTAATAATACGCTCCGAGCGACAGACCTTCTATGGTGTCGTCTACGACAGGGCTGCCTTCGGCCCCTTCGGCTATGACCGCTTCGTCGGGCATACGTACCACCTTGTACGTCACTTCGCCGATATAGCCGCCGTTAGCGCCGCCGGTGGCGGGGTCAAGGGCATCGAAGCTGACGGTGACCGATGCGCCGTCTTCAGCAAGCTCGGCTTTCGCATTTTCCACTGCTTTCAGGTCGTCGGGTCCAATCCATACGGTGGCTTCATTGGAGGCTTCCGATGCGTTTTCGCCTATGTAGGTAAGCACGGTATACGTGTGGTTACCGGCTGTCAGGGCGGCATCATTGTCGGTGTAAGTCTCCTTGTCGCCGGCAATTGGATTATCTTTTGTGTAGATTACCACTCCGTCGCGAAGCAGCTCGGCTTTGGTGATTTCGGCAAGTTCGCCGCCGGCGTTGGTGAGCGTCGGGTTGGTCCATGCCACGAGTGCCTCAAGCTGTGCGCCGGCGTCGGGGGTGACAGTGAGGTCGCCGACAGCGGCAGGCACTTCGACTATTTCTTCAAGCGATATGTTGTCCAGATAGATATAGGCGGTGCTCGTCTGTCCGTACACGTGGAAACCGATGTTGTAATCGTTGTCCTCAGTTACTTTGATGATGATCGAACGGGTCTTTTCATCGGTAGCCGATGAAAGGTTTGACACAGTGGCATTCTCTTCGTTGAGCACCGTCTGGGCTTCGGCAGTAGGTTCGGTACCTATTGTCACGAATAGGTCTTTGTAGTTGGCTTCGCCCACTGTCGATATCCAGGCGTCGTAGTTCAGACGGTACACTTTGCCGGCCTCAAGGCTGATTTTCGGTGTGATTGTCCATGCGTCGGCCGACGTGTCGCCGTAGCGTCCGCCGTTGTAGTAGCGGATACTGTAGCTGTAGTATGTCCATTTGCTTGTCAGGCCGCTGCCACCGTTGAATGTCGTGAAGAAGCTGAACGCGTTTTTGTCGTCAAATCCTTGCTTGTAGGGCACTGTAGCCACGCCTGCCACTGTCACATCGTTTGATGTTTTTGCCGAGCCTGTTGAGCCGTTGTAAATGGTGCTCACGCGGTATGTGTATATGTTGAATGGCTCGGCTGTCGTGTCGATATACGGCAGCGCACCGTTGTATGCGGCATCGATGACGGTATAGGAGTAGCCGCTTGACAGTTTTCTTTCAATCTTGAATGCCACGTCGGCGGGATTGACGTAAGCGCCGTTGCTACCTTCGGGTATCGCGAAGTCGAGCATAACGTTGTTGTCGCCATTGACCGACGCTGTCACCGTGCCGAGCGCTTTCAGCGAGCTGTCCGGACCGATCCACGGGCTCTTGACCGAAACGGCCGGCGATGTACCCTCGCCGGCGTAAACTACCACTTCGTAGTAGTTTACGCCTCTCGACTCAACAGCCTCGTCGGTAAATGATATTTCCGCTCCGGGTGTCAGGTATTTGCTGTCGGTAAGTGTATAAATTAACTCTGTCTTGTAAGAGGTGGTGCCGCGGTAAACTTCTATCTTTGAAATCTCGCTCAGTCCGTTACCCATGTCGGTAGTGGCGGGGTTGGTCCATGTCAGTATGGCGCTCATGGCTCCGTTTTCGGCGGCTGTGGCGGTAAGGCCTGTGACGGCGTTGGGCGCTTCAACTACTTCAATGACTTTGATATTGTCAAGATACAAGTTGTTTGATGTTGTGAGTTCCTCTTTGTCGACAAATCCTAAGTAGTAGGTGCCTGTGGTTGGCACAGAAAATTTGAGGGCCTTGGTTAGTTTTGAGGAACTGGTGGTCGTTATAGTTTCATGTATCAGGAAATCCTGATTGCTGATGTCTATTTCGTCCTTATTATTGGTGGTTTCGAGATAGACGTATAGTTCGTGCGTGCCGCTATTCCATGTTTCAAACGACAGCTGATATATTTTCTCAGACTCCAAACTTATTCCCGGTGTGATAGCCCATGCTTCAACATCGGTGTAACGGTAATCCCAAAATTGGAGATACCCGGATCTGTATTCCCAGTCCTTTGTTCCGCTGCCGTTGTGGAATATCGTGAAATCGTTAATGCTTGATGCGCTTGAAAATTGCTGCTCATAAACAGTCTGAGCACTCATTTGAGTTAATACTCCAAGAGAGATTAACAGTAAAAACAGGAGCTTTCTCATAAATTTTTATCGTATTTGGTTAAATTGTCAGATGCACTGTGTCGATACTCCACGGTAGAGATTGTAAAATTACTAAAAAAATATAATCTTACAATGCATTTTGTCAAAAAAAGTCAAATATTAAAATCAAATTTATATAAAAGAAATGCGGACGCTGCTCTTTTTGCAACGTCCGCACGGATATGTCCTCTTATTGATGTATTACTTCTTGAGCAGGTTGTCGATGCGCTCGATATAGTCGAGGGAGTCGTCGAGGTGGAATGCCAGTTCGGGAGTCTTGCGTAGCTGGAAACGAACTTTTTGCGCCAGTTCGTAGCGTATGGTCTTGGTGGAGTTGTTGATGTTGTTGAGGATTTCCTCTCCCTTTTCCGAGGGAAATACCGACAGATAGACTCTTGCGAGGCTCAGGTCGGGAGTCACGCGTACGTTGCTTACCGATACGATTACGCCGTGGGTTTTCGATGTCTGCCGGCGGAATATCTCGCTCAGTTCCTTCTGGAGAAGGCGGGCTATTTTGGCTTGTCTTGTTGTTTCCATATTGTTTTGTTTTTTTATAGTTGGAACTCTATCAGAAATTCAACGCCTGAGAGCTTCCGATAGTTTTGCCGCCGCCACCCCTTGAATTCGGTACACGCGCCAATAGGCTGCTGCGGCATTGGAGAGATACAAATTTACGAAATTAGAATTTACTGCAAAAAAAAATTACTCGTCGTCTCGACGAATAATCTTCTTACCTTAAATCTAATACCATGAAAAACTGATGCAAAGGTATAACTTTTATGTTATAAAACATAATTTTTCAAATAAAAAATCCTATATTTAACATATATTAGCAATTAATACGCCTAAATAATCCATAATAAACAAATTTTCACTTAAATCATTACTCATCTTGCAATATCTCACTTCGGTTGTAGGGCTGCTCCCCGGAGCAGCCGCCAAACTCTACAACACTGTCCCCATATTCTCAGGTATTTTTTTATCAACAAAAGCACAAGAGCACAAAAGTAGTGTGCGCTGTCTTTTGTTCTCTTGTGCTCCTGTTTAAATAATAAAAACAAAAGCACAGGAGCACAAAAATATTATATTGTGCTCCTGTGGAGGCTTTTGTCCTGTTGTTTAAATATAAAAATCTCTTGTCCTGTTGTTGAATGAGGGGGTTATTTCAGCAGGTCGGGGCGGAGGCGGCGTGTGCGCTCTACGGCCTGCTCGTGGCGCCATTCGCTGATGCGGGCTTCGTGGCCCGAGAGGAGGATGTCGGGCACGCGCCAGCCTTTGTAGTCGGCCGGACGGGTGTAGACGGGCGGGGCAAGCAGATTGTCCTGAAATGAGTCGCTCAGCGCGCTTTGTTCGTCGCCTATGGCACCCGGTATGAGGCGTACGATGGCGTCGGAGATGATGATGGCGGGAAGTTCGCCACCCGTCAGCACGTAGTCGCCGACCGAAATCTCGCGGGTGATGAGATGCTCGCGTATACGGTAGTCGATACCCTTGTAGTGGCCGCAAAGTATGATTATATTTTCGAGCATGGACATCGAGTTGGCCATCGGCTGGTCGAAAAGCTCGCCGTCGGGCGAAGTGAAAATCACCTCGTCGTAGTCGCGTTCGGCCTTAAGAGCCGCGATGCAGCGGTCAATCGGCTCGATCTGCATCACCATGCCCGCCTCGCCGCCGAAAGGATAGTCGTCGACCTTGCGGTGCTTGTTGGTGGAATAGTCGCGCAGATTGTGAATGCCGAATTCCACCAATCCTTTCTGTTGTGCACGTTTCAATATCGAGCATCCCAGCGGCGACTCAAACATCTCAGGAAGTACAGTAAGTATATCGATACGCATATTCGTTCAGTTTAAAAATTGTGTTACAGTATCGCCGTGACTTCTTTGAAGGCGTAGCGGGAGAGGGTGTTGTCGGGGCGGAGGAGGGTGAGGGTGCCGTCGGGTGCTACGTCGGCTATGCGGGCGGTGAAGTCGCCGGCGGCATCGCGGTAGGGGTGGTAGCCGTCGCGGCGCCATAGACGTGACATATAGTCGGATTCGGTCAGGTCGCCGCCGGCGCGGTCTTCGGCTTCGACGAGTGATATGATGTCGGAGCATACTTCGCGGAGCATGCTGTCGAGCGGGTAGGTGAGGCCGGTCAGCTGCGTCAGCGACACGGGGTTGGGGGCGTCGGAGTAAAATGCTTTCTGGTTGATGTTGATGCCTGCGCCGATTACGGTGCGCTCGATGCGCCCGGCGGTCAGCACGTGTTCGATAAGTATGCCGCATATCTTGCGGTCGCCTACGTAGATGTCGTTGGGCCACTTGATTGACGCCTCCATGCCGTCGGGCAGGTATCGGTCGAGCCAGCGCACTATGGCGAGCGATACGGCGCGCGATATTGCCATCTGCCTGACCGGAGGTATGCCGGCGGGTCGCGCTAAGATGGAGAAGGTCAGGTTGGCGTCAGGTTCCGACTCCCACGTGTTGCCGCGCTGTCCACGTCCGGCCGACTGACGGCGCGCGGCGATGACAGTGCCGTGGGGCGTGTCGGTCATTCCGCGCAGATACGTATTGGTCGAAGCGGTTTCGTCAAGTTCGATGATATTCATAAAATTTTTAAATTTCGATTACCGCGGTTAAAAACCGCGGCTACTACGTGGCGAGCTGCATATAGTAGACGCGGTTTTTAACCGCGTACATGAGCGTTCCTGAATTAACGGCTGCTCCCCGGAGCAGCCCTACAGTGAGGATATTTTTGCCGGCAATTCAGTCCTCTACAGTCAGGGTGCGCGAGCCGTCGTCGTTGACCTTGACGGTTACCTTTACGGTGTCGTCGGGGAGGATGTCGTCGATGCGTTCGGGCCATTCGATGAGGCAGAGAGCGCCCGAGTCGAAATAGTCTTCGACACCGAGGTCGAGAGCCTCCTCCACGCTTTCGAGGCGGTAGAGGTCGAAGTGGTAGATGAGTTCGGCGGTGGTGTCGGAGCGGTATTCGTTGACGATGGCGAAGGAGGGGGAGCCGGTGGCGTCATCCTCCACGCCGAGCGCACGCGACAGCGCGTTGATGAAAGTGGTCTTTCCGGCGCCCATTTCGCCGTAGAATGCAAATACGGTGCGGTCGCCCATCAGTGAGATGAACTCGCGGGCGGCTTCGTCGATGTTGTCGAGCGATGAGATAGTTATTGTTTTCATTGTCAGAGATGTTTAGAGTGAATAGTATAGCTATGATAGCTATTGTAGCGGATTAGATTGGATTTATTTCGGCGACAGCGTTATCAGCGGCACGAGCATCTCCTCCATGGAGATGCCGCCGTGCTGGAACGTGCCGGTGTAGTATTGCACGTAGTAGTTGTAGTTGTTGGGGTAGGCGAAAAAGTCGCGTTTGCCCGCGAAGATGTAGGTCGACGACACGTTGGGCGAGGGGAGGCCGTAGCGGTCGGGACGCTTGATTTCGTACACCTGCTTTGGGTTGTAGTCAAGGTTTTTGCCTACCTTGTAGCGCAGGTTGGTGTTGGTGTTCTTGTCGCCGATTACTTTTATGGGATTCTCGACGCGTATGGTGCCGTGGTCGGTGGTAAGCACTATCTTGTAACCCTTTGAGGCGATGAGACGGAACAGGTCGATGATGTTGGAGTGGCGGAACCATGACTCGGTGATGGAGCGGTAGGCCGCGTTGTTGGAGGCAAGTTCGCGTATCATCTTCGACTCCGTGCGGGCATGCGACAGCATGTCGATGAAGTTGACCACCACGACATTGAGGTCGTTGACAAGCAGATTGTTGAAATCGCGTATGAGGCGCTCGCACGCCGACGAGTCGTTGAGCTTGTTGTAGGAAAAACGGCACTGGCGGCGGAAGCGCTCGAACTGCGTGGCGATGAGCGGCGCCTCGTTGAGGTTCTTACCCTCCTCTTCCTCCTCGTCGACCCACAGGTCGGGAAACAGCTTCGCAATCTGTATGGGCATAAGTCCGGAGAAGATGGCGTTGCGCGCGTATTGCGTGGCAGTGGGCAGTATCGAAGTATAGAGGCTCTCCTCAAACGTGAACGTGTCGGCCAGCAACGGCTTTACCATCTGCCACTGGTCGAGGCGGAAATTGTCGACGAGCACAAAGAACACCTTCTCCCCCTTGTCGAGCATCGGGAAAATGCTTTTGCGGAATATGGTGTCGGACATCGTCGGACGGTCGTCGCCCGACAGCCAGTCCTCGTAGTTGCGTTTGACGAATTTGTAGAACTCCGTGTTGGCCTCCTCCCGCTGCATCTCGAGCATGGTATCCATCGCGGTATCGGCCGCGGCGAGCTTCATCTCCCAGAATGTCAGTTTCTCGTATAGGCGCATCCAGTCGTCGAGGGTCGCGGCCTGCGATATCATCGACGAGATGTTGGCGAACTCCTGGCGGTAGTCGGTCGAAGCCTGCTCCGATACGAGGCGCTCCGAATGGAGGTTCTTTTTGATTGAAAGAAGTATCTGGTTGGGGTTGACCGGCTTGATGAGGTAGTCGGCTATGTTGTTGCCCACGGCCTGGTCCATGATGTTCTCCTCCTCGCTTTTGGTAATCATGATTACGGGAGTGGTCGGAGCCGACTGCTTGATGCGCTGCAGCGTCTCCAGACCCGTCAGACCGGGCATGTTCTCGTCAAGGATAATGAGGTCGAAATGTTCGCTTTGGGCGAGTTCGAGGGCGTCGCGGCCGTTGTTGACCGTGACGAGGTCGTAGCCCTTGGCTTTGAGGAACATGATATGGGGCTTGAGGAGGTCAATCTCATCGTCGGCCCAAAGTATTCGGTTTGCGCTCATTGACGTTATCGTGGTTAGAGGTTGGAGTAAAAGTTGAGTTTAATCGAGGAGAGGGTCATCGTCGCCTTCCGATCCCGCGGGATATTCCGGAAGAGCCGGCTTCGGAGCGGGCGCGGGCGCGGGAGGCGTGGGGGTAGCCGGGATTGCCACAGGGGCAGCCGGGGTGGTCGGTGCCGGCGCAGGCTGAGGTTGCGGTGTCGGCTGAGTCTGCGGAGCGGGCGCCGTCGTAGCCGGCTCGACCGCATTCGCGGCCGGCGGCTCGCTCTCAGTCGGACTCGTCGGACCTGTCTGACCGGTCGGACTCGTCGGAGCACTCTGAGAACTCTGAGAACTCTGAGTGCTGTGCTCTGCTTGCTCTTGCTTCTGCTCAGGCTCGCTTTCGCTATCTTCTACTATGCCATCCGATGGCCCGAAGAATTCGGGCGGAAGCACACGTTCCTCGGTGTCGCGGTAGGTCTTGTCCTCGACATAGCGGAAATAGTCTTCGAAAGAACCGCCACTCTTAAGCAGCATGTCGAAGTTTTTGGCGCTTATCACTACGGGACGCACCTCCGACGGCAGCTGCAGCGCGGCGTCGGCCTGTAGGACGCTGCGGTAGTGGTTGATTTCGGCCACATTGGCAAACGGCTTGATAATCAGCAGTCCGAGACGCCCGAAATTCATCTGCTCGAGGTCGAAATCCTTGACTACAAACGAGGTGAAATTATGTCGCGCTATGTCGTAGAGCAACTGGTTAGGAGCCACCTTGTCGGTGGGGTAGAGGAGTATGAAAAGCTGTTCGTCGTCGGGGTTGAGGTCAAATTCGAGAGGATTGTCGGCGTCGGGTGCGGCGGATTCGTCGCCGAGGCGCGTCTCCCACAGCATGCCGCGCATGTTGGCGCTTCCAGAGTTGAGTTTCCGGCCGACGTCGAGTCCTTTCACGTAGGCTGCGGCGTAGGGTGTGAGGTCGGTGTCGGGATAGCGTTGCAGCATCTCGGTCAGAGCCTCCTTGAACTGCTCGGGCTTGTTCTCCGTAACGTAGGCCAATGCGTTGATAAACATGAATTTCGGCATCAGTTTGCTCATGGGAAAATCGCGGCTCATCTCATCGTAGGCGCGGTGCACGGCAGCGTTGTCGTTGTCGATATACGCCTGATATGCAGCTTCGTACAGCTCGTCTTGACGGGCATCCATCAGCCGCAGGTTCTCTATGTAGCGCGGGTCGCGCATGGCGCGTCCGTAGGGGGAGTCGGCAAAGTCGTTGACTATCAGATTGCGCCACTTCTCGGCCTCGGCCATATTGCCTTCGCGCACAGCCATCAGATAGAGGTTGTAGTAGGTGTCGAGACGGTACACATTGTCGGGGTAACGGGTGAGCAGCCTGTCAAACTCCGTGCGCGCGGCGGGGAAATCCTCCAGCTTGTCTTTCAGTATGATACCCATGTTGTACAGGCCCTCCTGTATGACATCGTTGGCTACCATGCGCTCCTGGTCGTTCTTGGGTATCTGGCTGAGGTAATATTCCACGTAGTGCGGGTCGTTCTTGCGTTCGCCGGCATCGGGGTCCTCCCCCTCGCCGGTGTTCTCCCCGCCTTCGTCGGGCGATACTTCCTCATCATCCTCATTGTCGGCGCTGTCGGCCGATTCAAACGCGTACGACGCCTTGTTGCGGCGGCGCCAGTCGTCCTCGAGCTTTCGCGAGCCCCAGCGGCGCTGGAAGTCGGTCTTGCCGGCGGTCACGGTCGACGGGTTGTAGAAATACCATGAATTGTCGCTGTTCATGGTGAATGTGGTGGGCGACGACGCGTTGCCGCCGAACGGGTCGCCCTGTGCGGCCTGGTTGGCGCGCATCTCCTCGCGGCGTGCCTGCTCGGCTTCCTCGGCCTCCTTCTTCTTGAGTTCGGCGATGAGGCGTTCGGCCGCGGCGGTCTGCTCCTCGGGCGTCATGTACGACAGCCGCAGCAGCGAGTCCTGCAGGGTTACGTTCTGCGCGTAGACGGCGAGTTCGTCGAGATTGTCGGAGCGGCGTTTCAGCGCCTTGTAGTCGGGGTAGGTGTCGGGCACCTGCGGCAATGCCTCCGAGTAGCACGGCTGCGCCTTGACGTAGTCACCGAGGTCGTAGTACAGTCCTCCGAGCGTAAGCAGCGTCATAGCCTTGTCGATGCCGTTGCGGGTCGAGCTTTTGGCGGCCTCCTCGTAGTTGGCGATGGCCTGTGTGGTGTCGCGGCGCGAAAGGTAGAGGTTGCCGATGGCGTAATATATCTGGTCGAGATAGTCCTTGTTGCGGTCGTAGCGGGTCATACGGCGCAATGCCTTGACCTCGGATGTGATGTCCTCCCCCTCGAACACCTCGCTCTGCTTGATGCGGGCGTTGAATTTCGTGCGGTAGGTTGCCGATGCCGACGACCCCGCCTTGTCGAATGCCTTGTAGGCAAGCTGTTTCTCCCCCGCAAGCGTGTAGAGCTGTCCGAGCAGGAAGTTGAGGCGTGTTTTCTGCGCGCCTCCGGAGGCCGCAACCGCCTCCACGAGGTATGGTATTGCCTCTTTCGGCTTGTTGGAGTTTATGTAGAAATCGGTGAAAGTCAGGTTGTAAAGGTACTTTAGATTCTTGTCGATGAGTTCGTCGGGCTTGATGCGGGTGAGTATCATTTCCGCCTCGAAAAGCCAGTCGATGGCGCAATAGCTGCGCGCCTGCCATATCTTGGCTTCGGTGACGGTCTGCGGCAGCCATGTGAAATGCTTCGTTATGTAGAAGAATGTGGAGGCCGCCCCGAGGAAATCGCCGTTGAGAAACTGCGAACGTCCCATCATCATCCATGCGTTGTGGAGGAAGGGGTTGTACTCGTCGCGCTTCATCCACGCCTTGTATTCCGGGTCGGAGGCTTTGCCCGCTTTTCGTGCCGGTTTTTTCTTGATGGAGCGTACCTGTATGGCTTTCTGCGCCTTCTCTATCGAGCGGGTGAAATCGCCCGACGGCTGCGGCGCGTGCTGGTCGGCGCGTGCTTCGGCGGGATGGGTGAACACGAGGCGCGAGTAGTCGTCCTCATATTTCTTCTCCATCTCGTCGAGAGTCTCCTTATAGTGCTTGTCGCCGTTGTAGTAGATATTGTAGCGGGTGATGAACGCCGTGTACTGCCGCGAGGCGGCGGTGTTTTTCTTCAGCGAACACGCCGAAAAGGCAGCAATCAGTGCGATTGTTGCCAAAGCGACAATGGTCCGTGTGAAAAGCCGGTATTTCATCATTCAAATTAACGCGCTAAGTTACCAATTTATTTTGTCATCTCCCCACAAAACCGCCGAATATCGCCACTGTGCATGTAAAAAAAAGATTTTGACCGGCCCGTTGCAGAACGGATTTTATGCAAAATGAATTAAAATTTGCATATTTCTTTGCAATTGTTCGTGAATATTGGAATATATTTGTAAATTTGCTTTCGATTAAGACTGATTAATAGACAAACTGAGTAATGCAACGGTCGGTTTCACCCGAAATGTCGGGGAGAGTGAAGCCGGCAAAGTACAATAAGCCCCGACACCATGCTATCATAATGAAGAAATTTTTACTTCCTTTAAGTGCGTTGCTGACGGTAGCAGCTTCAGCCGGAGCTGTATCGTTCAAAAGCGGCCCCTTCACGTTCGAGACGACAGGCGACACTACGGTGACTCTGTCGAAGGCTGATTCCAAAGATGCTTCCGGAGCGAAAATCACGTCGTATACAGTGCCGCAGACTGTAATGAACAATGAAATCAGCTATACCGTGACTGCTATCGGTCAAGAGGCTTTCAGGTGGTCATATGCCACACAGATTGACCTGCCCTCTACCATTGTGACACTTGGCGCTTCGGCGTTCAACGGCTCTTCCGACCTCGCAGTCGTGACACTTCCCGATGGCCTTAAGACAATCGGAGACTATGCATTCTCATCTACCGCTTTGACCTCGCTTGACATCCCCGCCTCGGTAGAGTCGATAGGCGTCAGCGCATTTTTTACCTGCAAGTCGCTGTCCGACATTACTTTCCACTCAGGATTGAAGACAATCGGCGCATCGGCGTTCTACAAGACCGCTCTTACCGATGTGGTGCTTCCCGAGTCGCTCGTCGAGCTGGGTGACAAAGCGTTCCTTTATTGCGACAAACTCACCTCGATTAAACTCCCTTCCACATTGAAGGCTCTCGGTACCGGCACATTCATGCAGTGTTCGTCGCTGACTTCTGTCTCCATTCCCGAAGGAGTGACATCAATCGGCCTCGAATGTTTCCTCCACACGGCACTTTCCGAAATAAGCATACCGTCGACGGTAGAATCAATCGGCACATCGGCGTTTGCCTGCACATCAATAACATCCATCAGCCTTGGCGCCGGCAACAGCAGTTTCGTACTCATTGACGGAGTGCTTTACGATGCCGCCCAGAAACTCCTATATGCCGTTCCCTGCAAAGGGAAGACCTCGGTCGACGTATCAGCCAAATGTATCGGTATCAACGGCGGTGCGTTCTGGGGCAGCGAAGTAAGCAAGGTGACTCTTCCCGAAGGCGTTCTCGCCATCGACGACTATGCATTCTGCCAGTCGGCTCTTGCCGAAATCAATTTCCCCTCGTCGCTCACCTATATCGGCGAGCAGGGTTTTGCCGACACCAAACTTACCGATGTCACTCTTCCCGAGAATATGCCTTACGTATATGACGGCGCGTTTGCAGGCTGTAAGGAACTCACATCCGTGACCATCCCTTCAGGTGTGAAGCTCATCTTTAACCATGCATTCCACAACGACACCAAACTTGCATCAGTGACGTGTCTCGGTTCTGTGGCTCCTGAAATCGACGATGTCTACGAGACTTACGACAGCCCGTTCTACGGTATCAGCGAGACCACTCCCTGCTACATACCCAAAGGCTCCCTCTCCTCATATCAGGATGCAGGCTGGGCATCATACTTCAAACTCGTGGAGTCGGAAACCGCTCCGCTCGCTACCGTGAGCATCACTCCCGCCGACGGCACCGTGCTCGGTAAATACGCCGATATGAGAGTGGAGATTGAATTTGCATCGGAAGTATCCGTCGTCAACGCTACTCCGGAGGTCTATCTGCGCAAAGGAAGCGAACTCTCGGGTGTGGTAGTTGGTTCCGACGGAGGCTGGAGAGTCAACATGGCAGGCAAGAACTCCATCCGCGTGTGGTCGGACGACGGCGACGGATATACCCAGACATTCTCCCCCGAACAGGATGCAGAATACTATCTCATCATTCCTGCCGGCATCGTCAAGAGCGCCGACGGTGCGCTCAACGAACGCATCGTCATCAAGTGGACCGGTCCCGCCGCTCCAAAGCCCCTCGAAGTTGTCAGCATCACTCCTGCCGACGGCTCGACTCTCCCCACAGGATATTTCAACATGAAATTCCTCATTACCTTTGCCGACGACATCACTATCATTGATTACAGCCCCGACGCATGTCTCCGTGAGAGCGATGCTGTCGACGGTAAGGAAATAGCTCCCGACCTCGGCTGGAAAGCGACAAAGGAGAATGACAATACTCTCAACCTTTGGGCTTCCGACTACGACTACTGCGTACAGTCATTTAAGGTCAACGACGCTATCGTGTACTACATGACTATACCCGCAGGTATCGTGCAGAATGCCGCCGGCGACAAGAACGAAGAAATAGTAATCGAGCTTAAGGGCGCGACATCGGGTATCGACGGCATCGCCGCTGAAAACGATGTCATCCCCGTAGAGCATTACGACCTCACCGGCCGCATAATTTCCGCCGATGCCAAAGGTCTCCACATCGTAAGAATGTCTGACGGCTCAGCACGCAAGATAATGGTAAAATAGTCAGATGCCTGACGATTGAACCGAGGGCGTTGCAAAACCGAACCTTCCGCGGTTTTAAAAAATAGAGTTTTGCAACACCCTACGTCCCCGACACAAAAAAGACCGGGAGCGCGAACACAGCATCGCGCTTCCGGTCTTTTTGTGTTGCATGCACGGTTCTGACCGCGAAAGGTTAACCCGGATTCCCGCTTTGAAAAGAATAGAACAGTACCCCTGCAGGTTTGCCTATGCTGATAAGGTCATTGGCATCCAATGATAGTGGCGGAGGGGGTGACGGTGTAGATTGCGGGGAGCGCGGGGTGGTAGAAGGCTTCGTCGATGGCGTCGGGGTCAGCGGCACGGGTTGAAATCCAGTCGGACGGGAGGGGTTTTACGGCGTCGGCCACGCTTATCGCTATTATTGTATGGTTGGCGGGAGTGCGGTTGGACAATGCGTCGATCGTCTCGTCGCATGAATCGCACTCCGGGTCATAGAATATAATGAGGTAGCCATGAGTGGGGCGGGGGCGTCCCGCCCCCGTGGTATTATCATCTCCCGAGCCAATCCCACCGGTATTTCCAGCGCCCGAACCTGCTGTTCCGGCAATGAGGCTGTGGAGCGATGTCGCCGTGCCGTCGGCGCATACTAACTGCAGGTCGGCAATCACGTCGCCGCGACGGTTTTTACGTATGTTGTCAAGCAGATATTCCGCCCGTGCGCGGACCGTATCGTCAGTGCCCGTTTCCGAGAGCAGGCTGACGAGGTATTCGTCGAGCATTTCGGGTGCGTAAATCGGTGACTCGGGGTCACCGAGATAGTCGGTGACAGTGCGGTCAAGTCCGCAGCCAAGCTGCATGTTGAGCGCATGCCACGCTTCGCCGCGTGTGGCGCTGTCGGCGTGCTGCACCATGTACAGATAGTCCACGATGCTTTGCTCGCGCATCCCGTCGTCCATGGTGTTGAGGGCGGCACTATCCCAATAGACGGCGATACGCTCGCGCAACGGGTCGGCATTGCCGCCGTTTTCAACGTTTTGCGTGCGGCCGCTGCACGAGCACAGCGCCGGCAGCAGGGCTATGAGACAACCTCTAACGGCGCGTGATGTTGACATATTGCGGTTGTATATATTTCTGGCCTTTGTTGGCAATGCGGATGCAGAAATTGCGTGTGCAGTTGTTGGCGGTCCTTCCGGCAATGGCGGCGGCATCGATTCCCGCGGTGCTGAATGCGAGGTCGTCGGCCGACGTGGTGTTCATCCTGAACGATGCGGTATATTGGCCGCCGTCGGTGCCGTTGTCATGGTGATAGTCGGCCCACTCGATGCGCCATTCGTAGAGTATGACATCGTCGGTCGTGGCACCGGCGAACGACGACCGTCCCGTCGCAACCGACAGCTGCGAGCCGTTAAGCCCGTAGATGTTCTGTTTGTCGCTCTCAAAGGTGATGGTCAGCGGGAATTGCGACTGCGACAGTCCTGACGGTATGCTGAAATCGAGAGTCATGCCGCTCCCGATACCGCTTGCCGGCGATGAGGCGCTGACATTGCCGAACTCCCACGGACGGCGCAGCATCAGCGTCACCGTGCGTCCCAGTCCGGCGGGGCTTCCCGTATAGTAAACCCTTATGTTCTGTTCCATGCGTCGGCTGTCGGAGGGTATGTCGCCCGTCGATATATGGAGCACGTACCACCCGTCGGCATCCTTTGTCAGCGATGCGCTTTCTATCACTTCACCCTTAAGTCCTATGCTCTTTTCAGAGCCGGCAGTCACTCCGTCCATGTCATATTCCACCGTTTCGTCGGTTATGTCGTAGATTTTAAGTTCTTTCGGGTCGAACGGTATTCCCGCAGGAGTGGTATAGCGGAAGCGCAGCGCGTATTTATCGCCTTTCTCGGTGAATATTACCCTTGTGGAACTCACTTCAATCTGCTCCCCCTCGTAGCCGATGGAGAAAAGGTCGCGGGTGACGACCGAGGCCGACAGGTTGTTGTGGGCCGCGCCGTTCATGGCGTCGCGCAGTGTCGGCGCTCCCTCGCCTCCCACTTCGGTTATCTCAACCGTGTACTGGAAGTTGCGCAGCAGGTCGTAGAATCCGAATTTGCCCTCCTTGTCATGGCCGATGTCAATCTTGTAGTAGTATTTCTTGCCTTTGTATTCGCCCGATACGATGATGTATGTCACCATCACGCCGTCGCCGGCCGAGGTGACCGAGCTTTGCGAGCGCTCGTATATGTAGCATGGCGTATCCTCCGCTCCGGCGGCCAGGGCGGCTTCCGATGCCGACAGGTCGGCCTGTATCTCGCTCTCCGTGGTGTGCGTCATCGAAAGGTCGCTTCCCGACGGGTTTACCCCGAAATAGCCCTGTGCTATAATGTCCTCGTAGTCAATCAGCGAGTTGTCGGGATTGAGGAAGGAGGCAAACAGGTGGTCGCGGTAGATATAGGGTGCGACAGTGCCTCGCGACGGACGGTTGACAACCGTATAGCCGAGGATGCGGAACACATCGGGTGATGCCGAACACTTCACGTTGAGTTTTACGAAATTGCGTATCAGTTTGATGTTGAGCGTCATGTTTTCGGTGATGCTGTCCACCTCCCTTATGCCCCAGTAGGCATCGATGCCGCCGTCGACCACGAGTGCGGGCATAGTGGTGGTCTCGCTCGCCATGGCCGTGATATATTCGCCGCCGTCAACGGCATGCAGGTCGTCGGCCGACGTGATGACGAAATGAAGCCTGCGCGGACGCGACGAGCTGTATATGTTGTGCACGTTGAAATATACGTGTTTGTTCTCGGTGTCGATATTGACAATCGAGATGTCATCCGGCCCGATGAACTGGAGCATCACGCCCGACGGGTCGAAAACGAAGAGATTTACCTTCAGCGAGTTGAGCAGTTCGTCGACGGTAGGCTCGTCGTTCATGGCACGCGAACTGCGGCCGAATTTCATTTCGGGGAACATGGCTCCCGTGACGAGGTCGACGGGCGTGCCCTCCGCCGGCACGGGCTGTGGCAAATCGGGCTCTCCCGCGTCGGTGCACGCCGTCGGCAGCAGTGCCATGAGTAATATCAATATGCTGTATATGAGTTTCATTGTCAGTTTCCGTTTGTTGAGCGGGCGCGGTCGCCCCATCTGAATCTTCCTTTATTGGCGTTGGTAAGGGTATCGGTGGTCCAGAACCACTCGTCGTAGACGCAACGCACGGCACGGCGTTCGCTATCGTTAGTCTCGACAATAGTGACCGACGGGTTGTTTGTGTCGTTGTCGACATCGATGCCACCCGACGCGCACCAGTAGTTGGCTGTTTCCCCGCTTGAGCCGAACAGATATGGGATATACTGTTTGTTTGACAGACGGCTTATGTATTCAATCTCGGCAGCAGTAGGGAGGCGCCATCTGCCGGCGGGACGACCGTCCTCCTGATAGGAGGCGCAGCGCCGCTCGGCGCCTGTGCGTGATATCTGGTACGTGACGCCCCATTGCGAGGCTACCCGCAGCTGCGGTGCTATGAACCGGGTCTTGGAGGCATCGCGGTCGGCAGGGTAGTAGTGCTCTAGCCGGGCATTGGTGTCGTCCTCCATGCTCCATGATGCCGTGGCTGAAGCAGATAAGTTGCTCTCGTTTAGATTGTCGACATTGCGCGTGCGGGGGTCGGCTATGATGTAGTTGTCGTCAGTGGCAAATTTCGATATTGTCAGAATGTAGGTGTTTTTGTTCTTTACATAGTCGTCATTGTGGTATGAGCCGAGCCAAAATCTCCGCTGGGTCGCATCGTTAGGATATGAATTGTTAGTAGTGACATATCCTTTGTATATATATTCCGGGTTCCACCACGAGCCGATGTTTGTGCGGTAGGTGGTATTCTGGTTGTTGATGAACCGGCGATTGCTCGCGGTGGATTGCGTGGTGATGTAGATGGCCGGTATCTGTGTGATGACAACCGTTGCCCGGGCCGACGGCTCGTCGGCTGCCGCGTCGATATGTTTCAGCTTGATGGTGAACGTGTAGGCGTTGATTGCGTCGTCGATGCGTATGGCCGGGCGGTTGTTGCTCCAGGCGATATGCACCATGTCCCTGCGCAGGCGTATTACCGAGGCGTCGGCGTCAATCTCTATGCCGGCGAAGTCGCCTGTGGGCGAATAACTGCCTGTATCGCTGTATGTATAGCCTGAATTGCCTGAAGGCACGAGGGTGATGCTGCGGTCGGCGTTGTTGTAGAAGTCGCGCCACGACAGCTTTACCGACTCGATTTCAACAGGGTGCGACGTGTTGTAGGGTATGGATATGGACGTCTCGTTCTCCATCATGAACGCGTAGGTATCGAGGGCCGAGGAGAAATTGTTGTTGTTGAGCACAAGGTAGCGTATCTCCTTGATGTCGGTGGGTAGCGTCTGCACGTTCCACTGCATGTTGTAGTTCCAGTCGAAAAGCATGTCGACGGGCTGCTGTACCGAAGTGCCTCCGAGGCGGCTTATGGTTACGCGCATGTCGTAGAGCGTGTTGCGCTCTATGCAGTTGCTCTCGGGGCGCACGCTCAGGCGGTAGTATGTCACTACGTTGCGCATCGTTCCGTTCTCGTCGGTATATTGCCACGGCAGTTCCAGCGTGAGGTAGCAGTTGCCTTTGGGTGAATAGGGGTCCCAGCTGTTGGGATAGGAATAGAAGGGAATATCCTGCAGATATTGGTATTTCGGGCGTGAGCTGTCGCGGGTGAACGGCGAGCCGGTGCCTTCGGCCACGTACACCTCGTTGGAGTACAGGCGCTCCTCGTCGACCGGCTGTGCCGGGGTATTGAGCTCTGACTGCTTTACGCCGTTGGCTATCCACACGTGCATGTCGTCGGTACGCGGGTAGTAGGTGATCAGGACCGTCTGCTCCGTTCCGTCGATAGGGCTTATTATTTTTTGCTCCACTTCGATGGAGGCGGGCACATCGACCGACAGTGTCAGCTTGGCGGCGGCACGTTGCAGTGTGATTGTGCCCGTGACGCTCCTGGTACGGCGGTCGAGCGTCAGGGTGGCGAAGCCGTCCATGGCGAATGAGTGCTGTATCTTTGTCTCGTCGAACCCGCTTCCCACGACTGTCGCTTCAAGTGCGTCGACGGTCTTTGCCGTCAGGAGGCTTTCGTCAACATTGGCTACGGCATATACATGGCACACGTCGGAGTCGGGGCCGAACAGTCCGCCCTCCTTCACCGCATCGCCGGGAAGCTCGAGGCGCAGCTGACGGCTGAAGTCGAACTCGCCGTCGACGATTACGTCGTGGACATATTCGCTCGACGCGTCGTCATGGCCCTCGGCGCGGAAAAAATAGAGATGGAGCGAGCGCACCTTGAACTCGTTGAGGTCATCGGCTGCCGCGGCCGTCGCGGCGGCAAGAGGTACATTCACGCGCAGGGCGAAGCAGTCGGCGGCGGGTGTGTCAGGCACGTCGTCGAGGCTGCTGTCGCATGCAGGGAGAAAGATGCCCGACATGGCCGTCAGCAGTATGGTATAGAGGTATATATGGAGTGCTTTAATCATTTATTGTCAAACAAGTGCTTAAAGTCGGTTTTCGCGATAGATAATAATGCGGGAACTCATTGCGGAGGTGAGCGGGGCGTAGAGTATCGTGCCGTCGGCGGTCTTTACCTCGATGACGAGTTCGGCCCAGTGACGGTAGGAATCGGCGGCGCCTTTCCCCCTGATGTGTATGGTTGCGGGCGTGCCGACAATACCCTCGGCATAGACACGTTCCGAGCCCGGCACCGGATTGCCCGCGCCGTCGGTGTCGACGAACTCGAAAGCGTCCACACCGTTCTCACCCGGTATAAAGTAGGCTTTCCATGTGGCGCCCTTGGGCGATATGATGTGGAATGTGCCGGTAGCGCACCCTGTCGTGCCGTTGAGAATGGAGAGCTGCTGCTCCTCTTTCCCCTGGTATGTCTCGGTGCTGACGGCGAAGTCGGCGGGGGCGTAGTCCCATTTCATGAATCCGTCAGGCTCCATGCTCACCATGTCGTCAAGCTCGAATTCGTCGGTCTCAACAATCCAGTCGCTCACGCTGACCGTGAGGTCGGCGATGGTGTTGAGGGCGTGGACGTTGAAGCGGTAGATATGGTTGCGCACGAGTTCGCTGCCTATGGCCGGCTCGAATGGCTCGAGGCCGGTCTCGTAGATGCGCGGAGCCTCGCCGGGCGCAAGGACAGCCGTGACGCGGAACTTCATGTCGCCGACGGCGGCCTCGGGACAGTAGAAGCGGTAGAGGTCCCCCGTCGGAGTGCCCGCTTTGCCCGTCTCAACCGGAGCCGAGGGGTATATGTTGGCGTACCGCAGACCCTGCGCATAGTCGTCGAAAAGGGGGCGGATATACCCGTTGTCGACCCACGACACCATATCCACTCCTATGACGCGGGGGTATTTCTCCCCGTCGGGGTAGAGGACGGCGTTGGCTATCCTGTCGGTCACCTCAATTTTGCAGAGGCTGCGCAGCAGGTCGATCTGTCCGGCTGCCGGAGCGTCGATGCCCTGCATAAGCAGGGTCTTGGGCAGGACGAAGCCCTTGATGCCGTACATCGGTATGCCGCCCGTCTCGTCGGGATACCATTCGGGCGCTATCCTGAAAGAGTCGGCAATGTCGGCCACGCGCGTGCGTCCCGGAGTATAGTCAGCGTAAGTGCCGCCGGCGCCGCGGAGATTGGCGAGTATCATCACCGTGAACGGGATGTCGGCGTTGTCGTCGAATTTATCGAAATATTCGTGCGTGAAGGCCACCGAGAGGGTATAGTAACCGTCGTTGGAGGCTGAGCCGCCGTGGTAGTCGAGATAGGCGGGAGTGACCGATTTGAGCAGGACTCCGCTCTGGTCGAACAGGAGCACGCGCATGTCGTCGATATTGAGGATGCGCTCGGCGGCATTGACGGCGTCCTCCTCCCATACGCCCGGGGCGCGCGATGCGGGCGCCTTTTCGTCAGTATATATATTGAACTTGAACGACATTGTCTTTCCGCCACCATCGCCGCCGGGCACAGGTTCGTCGGTCTGCGTGCACGCCGGAAGCGTGGCCGAAACTGTCAGCCACGCGATGCAGTAAAACAATATGTCCGTTATTTTTACCATTCCTGATATTGTACCGGAGGTGTGGCCCAGTTGTTGATGTAAATCATGGCGGCCTTGTCCCAGTTGTTGTTTCTGTCGAGTATGAAAGTGATTGAATAGTCGTCCTGCCGGTCGAGATATTCCTGATCGGTCATGGACGAGTGAAATTCTCCCTTGTAGAGGAGAAGGTTTTTCTCGAGAGGTACGGAAATGATTCTTTCGCCGTCGGATACGCGGTGTATCTCCAGCCGGGAGTCGCCTTTCTCCGTAAGGCGTCCTGTCGAGAATTCGGCTGAAAGCGCGGCCTTGACCGATGTGGCCGGACTGCCGGTTTCAGCTGTTACGGGTGATACGTGCCACGGACGGTATGTGACCTCACGCCTGGCGTCGATTGAGTTGTCGTAGCCGATTTCGGCATTGGCCGAAGTGATTGAGAACGTAAAGTTGCTTTCGTCCATCTCCGTCCCGTCAAGGTTGTGGAGCAGCACATTTATGCGGTTGGTATCTTTCGTGAGATAGATGGTGGCTGTCTGGCGGTCGGTGCTGCCGATGTCGTTGTTGTCGATGAACCGATGGCCGCGTAGCAGTCCGTGATAAAGGTTGTTGAGCCGCGAGCGGCTTTCGCCGCCGTCGGTACGGAGTATGACATTCTGATGTTCAAGAATATCCGCCGCAGGGTCGGCATAGCCGAAGGAGTTGCCTTCGGCCATGCTGCCCCAGCAGAGAATATCGTAAGAGCCGGGCGGCACGGGCAATGCCACACGATAGCCTTCGGCGGCCAGAGCATCACCCGCTTCGGCGTGAGAGAAAACCTGCCGTCCCGTTGCGGAATCGAACACCTTGATGTCTACTGATTTTACCTGACTCGCAAACGCGTCGGCGTAAAGCATGTTGCGGTCGAACACGATACGCAGTTCGTATTCGTTGGGACATTCCGTAATGTCCTCAGTGACGCAGGCTGTCGCCAGAAAGGCTGCGGTCAGCGAAATGCAGATAAGGTGTTTTCTTGTCATTTTTTGGATCAGAGACTGTTCGTTAAATATGGGACTGTAATGTTAAATGGGGTGTGTCGTTGTCAGAATTGTCACCATTCCCATTCCTGGGTGGGAAGGGTGGCCCACTTCTGTATGTTCACGCGGAAATTGACGGCATAGCTTACCTTGTCGGTCGGCGGCAGCAGCGGGTCGTCCTCGTCGATTATACCTGTGCCGAGGCCGGCGATATTGGTAATCTGGATGTTGTAGATATGGTTGCGCACGATACCGAAGTCGCCGGTCTTCATCTTGCTCCAGTCCCATTCGTCGATAGGCTTGGGCTTGTTTTCGTTGTCCTCGCGTTGCCATCCCCAGTGCTGTATCGGGGCGCTGAAGAATGCCATGCCGTTGATGTAGGCGTGGGCGCCGCCGAGGTTCTGGTAGAGCAGACGGTTGGCTTTGGTGATGTTGTCGGGCGAGTTTATCTCAACGTATGCCTGAGTGTCGGAGTCATAGAAATAGAATCCGCTGTTGGCAGCCTTGATCTGCAGGGTCACGAGGTCACCGCCGATTTTAAGGCCGTGGCGTACGTCTTTTGCAGGGTGTTCCACAGCGAAGATGTTGGAGCCTGCAGTGAGGTCGGCTTCTCTTACAGGGCTGTAGCCGCTGCCCACTTTCTTGAGGATAATCGACTGGGTGGAGAGCAGGCGGTCGTGTATGGTCTCTACTCCGGCGATGTCACCGTCGTTGGCTGCATAGAGCTGGGGTTTGCCCTGTTCGTCCTTCTGATAAGTATAGAAAGTGACGGCGCTGCCGTTGATTTTATATTGTCCGGTGAGCACTACGGAGGGTATGGATGTGAGGGGCAGATACTGCTCGGGCATGTCGGCGCCGGTCAGGCGGGAGCCTTTGAGTGTGGTCTCCATCACGTACTGTGAGGAGTTGACGCTGTTGGCGGCGGTGGCGAATGACTGATAGTAGACCGAATAGGGGTAAGTGTTTTCGTCGAGGATGTCGTCGGCTACGATGGGATAGTCATTGTCGTAGTAGGCCGGGGTGCGTGCCCAGAACGAACGGAAGTGGTCAGGACGGTTCCAGCCGGGGAACAGGATGCCGTTCATTGTGGCATAGTCGTCGTAGACCGGTTCGATGTCGGCGGTAGCGCGGTACGATTTGATGAAATAGAACTTCTTCTCGTAGGCGTTCATGCCCCAGCCTTTAGGCTCGAATGACAGAGTTATGCCGTTGGCGGTAACGAAATCTTTTACCGCATCAGTCGATATGTTGAAGTTGACCTTGGCGGCATAGCGCTCCACGTAGATGTCGATGGTCACATCTTCGAGCTCGGCATCTGTCATATTGTCGAGTTCGGTTTCGGTCAGCAGCTTGTTGGTGTCGAAGGGGGTAGCCATTATGAGCTGGTTGTCGAGACCTGTCACCTCGTCGCGTCCGTAATATACGGAGTTGTTCATGCCGAGATATTTGTTGCCGCCGTCTTCAGGGCTGTAGAAGCTCTCAAGCAGACGACGCTGTGCGTCCATCATGGAGCGGTTCTCGTAGTAGCTTGCGTTCACGGCGTTGACGATACAGATTACGTAGGTAGGCATCTTTTCACCCTGAACGAGATTGACGGGTATGTTGGTCTCATAAAATCCGTGTACGGAGGGATTGGTGACACCTGCCGTGGTGGGGTCGACCGGACCTGTGAGCGACAACGGCACGTGGCTGTGGAAGTTCTTGTCGGCGTCGTAGAGGTAGAAGTCGATAGTACGTATCTTGTTCTCCTCCTGCGTGCCGTTGGCGTAGTCGTTATCGGGCGTGTCGCCGATAGCACGTGAGGGGCGGCTGCTGGTGCCGGCGTTGACAAGATTGACCTTGAGGTATCTGACTTCCGACTTGTCGACTGTCGGGCCGTCATTTCCTCCGTTGACGGGGTCGTCGTCGGAGCATGCTCCGAGGATTACCAGCGGTAATCCGAACAGAATAGTTTTGAAAAAATTTCCCATTGTTGTTTGGTTTTTGTAAAATAAAAATTGTGTTTAGTTTAATTCTGATTTATACGGTTATCATTCAACCCGTTTATTTGGAATTATTTGCTGTGGGGCATAAGTGTGCGGCATCTGTCGCATGGGTGCTTCACGTGGCATGCACGTGGCGCTGCAAAAACGGTTATTGCGCGCTCTGACGGTCAGTCGGCCGGCTTGTCGCGTTTTTCCAGTTGCCTGAGGGCGTCGGTGGCCGCGTCCACTCCTCTCGCCTGCGCCCTGCGGAACCAGGCCTCGGCTTCGTCGTAGTTCTGCCTGAGGGCGGCTACGACCCCCCGCGCATAGTCAGCTTCGGGCGATGACGGTATGTCGACGAGAAGCCGGGCGGCGCGGTCGGTATCGCCGGCGGTGATGGCGCTGTTCACTTCATCGAGCGTGCGTGTCTCCTGCTCGGTGTACCGGTGTGTGTATTCTATCATGTATTCAGTGCGGCGGAGCGGGGGGAGCATCTCCGAAGCGATGCGGCTCCACGATGTGCGGTGTCGTTTCATGGCGGCCTCTTTGGCATCGGCGGCCATGTCGCTGTCGATGATGGAGAGCAGCGCGTCCCTGTCGTCGAGGTCGGATTGAGCCACGGCTTCGCGAAGTCCCTCCCAGTCCTCGGCTACATGTCTTACCTCTATCACGCTGTCGGGCAGGCTTGCCGCACGGCCTATCTCTTCGCGTAGCGAGGCGGTGCGGGCGGCGGCGAGGCGGTCGTTGTTGCGATAGCTGCCCTCGGGCGAGGCATATCCCGTGAATTGAACCAGGGCAATCTGCATGTCGAGGCCGTCGCGTATGGAGTCGAGCCGGGCTATGATGGCGTCGAGTTCAGATGCATTTTCGCCGAGGTTGCGGTCGATGTCCGTGCGGTTTACGCCGAAATGCACTCTCGCCACTCCTGAAAGGGTCTCGGTGAGCACCCTGCCGCGTGGCGCGTCGACGAGAATGAAGTCAAACTGCGGCAGTGTGTCGGCCGGTACGGGTGCGGGAGCCGGTTCGGCCACGGGCTCCTTGACCGGGAGCGGGATGATGACGGGAGCCGGCTGTTCCTTTTTCTTTTCGGCTCCGAAGTAGTAGACAAGGCTGACAGCGGCCTTGGTAGGGCCGACATAGTTGCGGCTGCGTGTGCCAATCTTGCGTCCGCATCCTGCGCACGGGTATTTGTCGTAGCGGTATCTGATGTATCCTGCCGTCAGCTCCACTTCCACACCCCAGTGACTGCCGAAGTGCCACGAGTAACCGTAGCCGGCGCCGATTCCGGCACCCCAGCTCTGACGGCGTGCACCGTTGAGGGTGGTGTTGAACTGGCCTCCTATCAGGTTGGCGGCGAAGAAATGCCCTTTCATGTTGTTGTTGAGCCAGTAGCGTGCTTCGGGCTGCACGAACCAGTGTTTCCACTGCCGCCCGTGCGACAGGCGCCACCCGTTGTAATTGCCCGACAGGTCGAAGCTCCATTTTCGCGACATTTTGAACTCGACACCGAGGTTGGCGTTGAGCAACGCGTCGTAAAGCAGATTGGTCTTTACCGCCGGAAGACTGCCGGCATGGCTTGTGAGGCATAAGGCCGCAGCAACCGCTAATGTGATATTGGTCAGTATTCTTTTCATTATGTGGGTATCGTGTTTATCACAATCTCTTTTTAAGAGTGTGTGACAGATGTTAATGCTTTAAATTATAAGTATATAAAAATATAAATGAGCGTTTTTGCAAAACAGAACAGGTTTAAAGGTCATAAAACCGCGTATCAGCCATGTTTTTTATGAATTTTACTCCGATATTTGCAGGTTATATAATAAATTTATAAAATTGTCGTTTGTTAAGTATCTCTTAAAAAGAGAATTACAAAAAAACACATATTTAATTTATATATACCTATAGTTTGAAGCCACACACTCTTAAAAAGAGATTGGTGTTTTTTTGCCGGGTCTTTATCGCATTTGTCACTGTGCCCCGGTATGCAACTTCGTCCATAGTCTGATACGGATTCAAATTCAAATTAAAGAAAAACCTATAAAAATCCCGGAACAGTTTTGTCGCAGTCCCGAAAATCGGCTACAAAAGTATTGCCGAAGCCTCTATATGTGCAATAGATGCGATAGATGAGCAATAGATTTCGTTCGGATTTATTGCGTAATGACCTGTTTCTGTTCCAATTGCTGAATTTTTTACATAATTTTGTGTAAAATTTAGCAAAAAGTACGGCCCTATGAGATATTCCATTCTGATGATGATTGCCGTGTTGCTGGCGACCTCGTGTGCAGGTAAATCCGACGGCTCCATTAAGAAAAATACACCCGACGCCTCCGTATCATTGACACGCCGCGCATGGGAGATGCGACGCGACGGGGTTCCTGTCGACAGCATCATACTGGTGCAGGAGAAGGCGGTAGAGGAACTAAGGAATGGCACTTCGCCCGACAATCCGGTGGAAGTGCTGGAGCAGATGGGCTATCTGTACAATATCGCGGGCGATTATGCCTCGGCGTTGAAATACTATGAAGAAGCCACGGATTCACTTAAGGCACATTCTATTGACGAAAGAAATGACGGCGCCATACAGCTGTTCGGCGACCTGTCGTCGCTTTACGCGTTTCTCGGCATGCCGGAGCAGGCACTCGCATTCAGCGACAGTGCCATAGTGGAAAGCCGGCGTCAGAATGGCGCGATGTTGAGCGACGTATATCGTTTCCGGGCCGGAATATACGAGCTTGACGATAAAGTAGAGGAGGCGATGACTTGTTACGGCCTTGCACTGCGGGCTGTCGACAACGGTACGCCCCGCACTGACCCCGAACTGCTTAAGGCTCTTATCCTGAGCGAGAGGGCGCACCTCCTGATAAATGCCTACCCCGACAACCGTGACTCGGTGGCGCTGGCCGTGTCTATCCTTGAAAATACGGTGGAATATGACGAGTTTGACACCGCCGACAGGGTGTATGCTCTCGGGCTCGGATATGTCAAGCAGGGAAAGACTGACAGGGGCATCGCGCTCCTACAGGAAGCCGCCGATAGCTATCGCCGCCAGGAGGACGTGGAGCGAATCCATGTGGCCAACACGGCATTGCTCGAAGTCTATGCGCTACACGGTATGTGCCGTGAGCTTCAGGCACTTGTGCCGCAATATATAGAGGATGCCGAACGTGCGGCGCAGGAGGAGCAGTCGTCGGCGCTGATAAGCGCGATGGTGAAATATGATATAAAATCGACCGAGGACCGCAATCATATCCTCATGCTCCAGCTTGAGGTGGAACAGGAGAAGAAACTCATTATCTACGGCATAGCGTTTGTGGTGATAATAATACTGCTTGGCTTCGCAGTGATATTCTGGCAGCGCAGCCGTCTGCTTAACCAGAAGCGTCTGCTGCAGCAGAAAGAACTGGAAGGTCTCGGCGAGTCAAACGACATGCTCAACAAGCGTGTTGGTATTCTTGAGAAAGACCTTACGGCGGGCATGAACTCCAACAGCTCCATACTTTCCGATCCGCAGCTCATCACGGGCAAGGAGGAGGGACGTTTCCGCCGGGCGTTCAATGTGCTGTTTCCCAATTTCATACCGTTGCTCAAAAAGGATTATCCGCGTCTGACGCCCAACGACGAACTGCTGTGCATGCTGCTTTACCTGAAACATACCACCGAAGAAGTATCGATATACCTGGGAATCTCGAAGGCGAGTGTCAACTCGGCGCGCTATCGCCTGCGCACCAAGTTCGCGCTCCCCAAGGATATGGAGCTTGACACCTTCATCGCCGGCCGTAGCGTGTGACAGTTCGGTTGACGGAGAGGCGCAATTTGTTTTTGAAAAAATCGCTTAAGGTGTTGCATAAGAAAAATAAAACTATTACCTTTGCGGAGTAAAAACGCGATGAAGCCATTGGCAATGTATCGTGTGATTGCAGAAAGCTTCAGTAGCTCAGTTGGTTAGAGCACCTGACTGTTAATCAGGGGGTCGTTGGTTCAAGCCCATCCTGAAGCGCAAAAAGAAGAAAGAGATGTCGACACCGGCATCTCTTTTTTGTTTGCGCCGGGCAGTGGAGCGGGGACGGGACGTCCCCGTGGTAACTTCCAGTGAGTAAAATAATACCACGGGGGTGTTGCAAAACTTATAATATATGCCTCAATCCGAAATTACAGTGCATATTCCACTTCCCATTTAATATCGCTTTCCGCGGTTAAAAACCGCGGCTACTATAACGCTCTATGAGTCAATCACGTAGTAGCCGCGGTTTCTTTGCGGAGCAAAGCGCCAAAGGCGATGATTAACCGCGGACAACGAAGGCGGCAATTGTCATAGTGTCATGCACTGCAATTTCGGCTTGAGCCTAATATATTGCAAGTATGATGCGCTATCTTGTAGGGCTGCACCCCAATGCTGTTTACTTAGGCTCTAAGCGTCCAGAGGACGCTGATTATTCGTAACCCCGTATGCCGGAGTGAAACGGAGGCATGCGGGGAATAATGGATATATATAGCTGTGGCGTCCGGAGGACGCCGATTTACTTATCTATCAGCCTTTTATTATAAATGAAGTGATGTAAATCGGCGTCCTCCGGACGCCACTTCCGATATGATTACTTGCCCCGCACGCCTTCGCAAGCTTCGGCGTACGGGGTTACGCATAATCGACGTCCTGCGGACGTCACGCCCTTATGTAAACAGCATTGGGCTGCACCCCGGTGCAGCCGCCAAGTAGCTGATAGTCAACCTTAACCATCGGCTGCACCGGGGTGCAGCCCTACATCGCGCAGCCGTCAACATTAGTTTTGCAACGCCTACCTCCGCTACAATAAAATGTTTCTGTAACGTGTGGCCGGTAAACCAATCGGGGTAGAAATGCATTATTTAAGTAGAGCGGATGCGAGTCTGAGCGGTTGCAATTAACGTTGCGGAGGGACGCAACTGACAGCGCAAGGGATAGGGTGGCGCGTATCCGGCGCGAGAGGGATAAAAAAGAGTCGGAAATATGCATGATATTGCACCGATTTTGTTAATTTTGCACTTAAATCTATCTGTATGATTGAACGGATTATAATCATCGACAGTGTTGACCCCGTCAGCTTCTATGGAGTGAACAACTGCAATATGCAGTTGATTAAGAACTTGTTCCCCAAGCTCAGGCTTGCGGCGCGCGGTTCGGTAATCAAAGTGATAGGCGACGACAAAGAGACCTCGGAGTTCGAGAAGAAAATCAAGGAGCTTGAGGCTTATTGCGTCAAATTCAACAAACTGCCTGAGGATGTCATTCTCGACATCGTCAAGGGGGAGGCGCCCAAGGACCTGAAAATGGACGATGTCATCATCTACGGCATCAACGGCAAGCCTATCAGCGGCCGTACGCCCAACCAGCAGCGTCTTGTCGAGACATTCGTGAAAAACGACCTCACGTTCGCCCTCGGGCCGGCCGGTACGGGCAAGACCTACGTGGCGATAGCGCTCGCCGTAAGGGCGCTGAAAAACCGCGAGGTCCGCAAAATCATACTTTCGCGCCCGGCCGTCGAGGCAGGCGAGAAGCTCGGTTTCCTTCCCGGCGACATGAAGGACAAGATCGATCCCTACCTGCAGCCGCTATATGACGCGCTCGAGGATATGGTGCCCGCCGTGAAGCTCAAGGAGTACATGGAGACGAAGGTGATACAGATAGCCCCGCTGGCGTTTATGCGCGGCCGCACGCTCAACGACGCCGTCATCGTGCTCGATGAGGCACAGAATACCACCACCCACCAGATAAAGATGTTCCTGACGCGTCTGGGCATGAACGCCAAGATGATAATAACGGGCGACACGTCGCAGATCGACCTGCCGCGTTCCACCCAGTCGGGACTCGTGCAGGCTCTCCGCATACTCGACGGAGTGGAGGGGATAGGCAAGGTGGAATTCGGCAAGAAAGATATAGTGCGCCACCACCTTGTGCAGCGCATTGTCGAGGCCTACGAGCAGTACGACAAGACGCACAAGGAGGAGAAACCGGCTCCGGCGGCCGACGCCGCATCGTCATCCGGCGAATGACACTGCAATGACAAATCATTAACACATAATATACTTGACTTTTATGGATAAGACACTTCTGACCACCGACTTCCGTTTTCCCGGACAAACTGCCGTGTATCATGGCAAAGTACGCGATGTCTACACCATCGACGACAACATCATGGTTATGATTGCCACCGACCGCATATCGGCCTTCGATGTAATCCTGCCCAAGGGAATTCCTTACAAGGGTCAGGTGCTCAATCAGATAGCGGAGACATTTCTCGACGCTACCGCCGACATCGTGCCCAACTGGAAGCTCGCCTCGCCCGACCCGATGGTCACCGTCGGCTATAAGTGCGAGGGATTCCGCGTGGAGATGATAATCCGCGGTTACCTTACCGGATCGGCATGGCGTGAATACCAGGCCGGATGCCGCGAGCTGTGCGGAGTGAAACTGCCCGACGGCATGCGCGAGAACGAACGTTTCCCCGAGCCTATCATCACCCCGACCACCAAGGCCGACGAAGGTCACGACGAGAACATATCGCGCGAGGAAATCATCGCGCAGGGTATTGTGTCGAAGGAGGACTATGAGGTGATGGAACGCTACACACGCGCACTCTTCGCCCGAGGTACCGAGATGGCCGCAGCCAAAGGGCTGATACTCGTGGATACCAAATATGAGTTCGGCAAACGTGACGGCAAGGTGATACTTATCGACGAAATCCATACTCCCGACTCGTCGCGCTACTTCTACGCCGACGGCTATCAGGAACGTTTCGAGAAGGGCGAACCGCAGCGCCAGCTCTCCAAGGAGTTCGTGCGCCAGTGGCTTATCGACCACGGTTTCATGGGCAAGGCAGGCCAGCAGGTGCCCGAGATGACCGACGAGTTCATCGCTTCGGTGACCGACCGTTACATCGAGCTTTACGAGCATATCACGGGCAAGCAGTTCGTGCGCACTCCCGAAGAGCATCTTACCGAGCGCATCGAGCGCAACGTGCTTGACTGTCTCGCCAATCTGCAACTCTGATGGGCGACGCAGCCGAACGCATCAATCCATACGCCGGCGACAGCCGCGACAAGACACAGCAGGTCGAAGCGATGTTTGACTCCATCGCTCCGGCCTACGACTTTATGAACTCGGCCATGAGTTTCGGACTTCACCGCCGCTGGCTCCGCAAGGCTATCGGAGAGGTGGAGGCCGGCTCGCCAGCCGGGATACTCGACGTGGCCACAGGTACGGCCGATGTGGCGATAGCGCTCGCCCGCCGGCTCCCCTCGGCACGCATCACGGGCATCGACCTTTCGGAAGGGATGCTCGCCGTAGGTCGCCGCAAGGTGGCGAAAGCTGGGCTGGAGCAGCGTATCGCGCTGCAGCAGGCCGACTGCCTCCATTTGCCGTTTGCCGATGAATCGTTTGACTGCATCACAGTGGCGTATGGCGTTCGTAATTTCGAGCATCTGCTTGACGGTTACCGCGAGATGACGCGTGTGCTCCGCAAGGGCGGCCGGCTTGTGGTAATCGAGCTGTCGACACCGCCGTCGGCGCTGGTGCGTCCGTTCTATAAATTCTATACACGGTGCGTCATACCGGTAGCGGGGCGTATCGTGTCGAAAGATGTGCGCGCCTACAGCTATCTGCCCGAATCGATTGCCGCCGTGGCACAGGGGGAGGCGATGACGGCCCTGATGGAGGAGGCCGGGCTGAGCGACACGGCATTCCGCCGCATGACTTTCGGAGTATGTACCATATATACCGGATATAAACGCTGAAAAAGGGTGACGCGGCTGTATGCTGTCACCCTCTTTGTTGTCGTGTCAGGCTGCGCGTCGCTTCCAACAGCGCCCTGCGGGATTGCCATCCCCACCTGATAGAGTATAGTATTAGGTTATTTACAGGTATAACGCATTTTATTGTTCCGAAGTTGACTAAAAATTGTCAAATAATCATAACAGGCAGGTTTGCTGCAAAAAAATTCCCTATCTTTACATTGTCATTTATGGCCAAAAAACCGTGAAAAATATCAACTAACCGAAAATCAACCGAATGGCGACACAATATAAATATATGACAGCCGACGAGGCCGTCAAGCTGATTAAAAGCGGCGACCACGTATTTGTGCAGGGTAGCTGCTCGATTCCCGAAGCGTTGGTGGCGGCACTTGCAAAGCGTGGGAATGAACTCCATGATGTGATACTTTACAATGCCTTCGCCCTTGCCCGACGGGTCTCTCCGCTGTGTGACCCCGCGCTGAAAGACGCGTTTCACATCGATTCGTTCTTTGTGTCGAACGCGGTGCGCGGCTGGGTCAACGAAGGTTATGCCACGACTACCCCGCGATTTTTCGGGCAGGTGCCTATCCTGTTCCGCGACGGCACGATAAAATTAGATGTGGCGCTGATAAACTGCTCGCTGCCCGACGAATACGGCAATGTGTCGCTCGGCGTGTCGGCCGACCTTACGCCGTCGGCCATCGAATGTGCCAGAATAATCATCGCGCAGATAAACCCGATGATGCCGTTCACGTACGGCGACTCGGTGATACATATATCGAAAATCGACGCTCTCGTCAAGGTGGACGACCCGCTGGCCGAGACACCCGACGTGGAGCCGACGGAGGCCGAGATGTCGATTGGCCGTTATGTGGCCGAACACATACAGGACGGCTCGACGCTTCAGGTCGGTGTCGGCTCGGTGCCCAACGCCGTGCTGCATTCGCTGCACTCGCACCGTCATCTCGGCATTCACACCGAGGCGCTTACCAACGGTATGGTCGATCTGATAGAAAGCGGAGTGGTCGACAATTCCTGCAAGACCATAGAGCCGGGAGTGTCGGTTGCGTCGCTTGCGCTCGGCACACGTCGGCTGTATGACTTCATGGACTATAACCGTGCGTTCCTGTTCCGCGACATATCGTGGGTCAACGATCCGTTTATCATCGCGCAGAACAGAAATGCCGTCGCTATAAACTCATGTCTGGAGATTGACCTGTCGGGTCAGGTGTGCGCCGACTCCATCGGCACGCGCATCTATTCGGGCGTGGGCGGACAGCAGGATTTCATCTACGGCACGTCGCGAAGTCCGGGCGGTCAGTCGTTCATCGCCATGCTCTCGACCACCTCGAAGGGTATGAGCAAAATCAAGCCGATACTCACTCCCGGCGCCGGCGTGGTGACCACCCGCTTCCAGACCAACTGGGTAGTGACGGAATACGGTGCCGTCAACCTGCGCGGCCGCAACATGGTGGACCGCGCCCGCCTGCTCATCTCGATTGCCGCACCCCAGTTCCGCGAGGAGCTTGACCGCGAAGCCTACAAAATGCTCGGCTACGCCTACCGGCAATGGCGTTAGTCAATTAGTAATTAGGAATGAGTAATTAGTAATTAATGGCTGTTGTAAGTCACATGTTGTAGGGACGCGATTCAATGCTAATAACTTGAGTGGGGCGGGGGCGTCTCGCCCCCGTAGTAACTTTCGGTGTATAATAATACCACGGGGGCGAGACGCCCCCGCCCCACTCTGCTCAACCTAAGTACGCAGCGATTTATCGCGTCCATACAATTTCGTTTGTATATTTTGAGTTTTGCACTGCCATCGGGTCTGCGGCTCTACGCAATTCGAAAAATTCAAGCTATTTTGAGTCGTAGTTATTAAAAAATTGTCGATTTTTTGTAAATTTGGGGTTATAATTGTAACAATCCTAACATATTTTGATGATGAAGTGTAAAATTTTTACTATTTTGGGTGTGATGACGGTGTTGTCGGCTTCGGGACAGGTGTATAAGGACCCGACGGCTACGCCGCAGCAACGGGCGGAGAGCATCGTGGCTGAGATGACGTTGCAGGAAAAGGTGTCGCTCATGCAGCATCAGTCGCCGGCCATAGAGCGACTTGGCATCAAGCAGTACAACTGGTGGAACGAAGCATTGCACGGCGTGGGACGCGCGGGCACAGCAACAGTTTTCCCGCAGCCTATCGGCATGGCGGCATCGTTTGACGACCGTCTGCTCTACGATGTGTTCACTGCCGTTTCCGACGAAGCGCGGGCTAAAAACAGTATGGCGAAGAAGGAGGGTCCTCTCAATATCTATCAGGGGCTGACTTTCTGGACTCCTAATGTCAATATTTTCCGTGACCCGCGCTGGGGACGCGGCCATGAGACATACGGTGAGGATCCCTATCTTACCTCACGCATGGGTCTGAGCGTGGTGCGCGGATTGCAAGGGGATTCGTTTGAGGGTGGCAATTATCGCGGCGACCGGGCGCTCAACTACTACAAGCTGATGGCCTGCGCCAAGCATTATGCCGTGCACAGCGGCCCGGAGTGGAGCCGTCACTCTTTCAATGCCAAGAATATCGCGGCGCGCGATTTGTGGGAGACGTATCTGCCGGCGTTCAAATCGCTTGTGGAAGATGGCGACGTGAAGCAGGTGATGTGTGCCTACAACCGCTACGAGGACGAGCCGTGCTGCGGCAGCAACCAGCTGTTGCAAAACATATTGCGTGGCGAATGGGGCTTTGACGGCGTCGTGGTGTCGGACTGCGGCGCCATCGGCGATTTCTATAATGACGGCTGCCATAAGACGGAGCCGGACCCGCAGCATGCGGCAACGGCAGCGGTGCGTGCAGGTACTGACCTCGAATGCGGCGGCGTGTACGGTTGGCTCGTCGATGCTGTCAGCAAGGGCATCATAGATGAAAAGGAGATTGACAAATCAGTGACGCGCGTGATGAATATGCGTTACCGTCTCGGCGAGATGGACGATGACGCGCTCGTGGAGTGGACTAAAATACCTGCCGATGTGGTTGACTCCGACGCGCATAAGGCTCTTGCTCGGCAGATGGCGCTTGAGTCGATAGTGCTGTTGAAGAATGACGGCACGCTGCCCCTCTCCAAGAATATGAAAATCGGACTTCTGGGTCCGAACGCCAACGACTCGATAATGCAGTGGGGCAACTACAACGGTTATCCCACGTCGACATCGACACTGCTTTCAGAACTTTCAGCCCGAGTGCCGGAAGAGAATTTAGTGTATGTGCCGGGTATTTCCTATACATCGGATAAGGTAATCAACAGCTATTTCGACCAGACTCGTGCCTCTAACGGACTTCCCGGTTTTGATGCCCGTTACTGGAATGATAAAAACAAAAACAGGACTCCCGACGTGACGGCCATAGTATCGCAGCCCATCAGTTTCTCGTCGACGGGTGCCACAGTGTGGGCTCCGGGCGTGGCGCTCGGCGGATTTGCTGCCGAATTTTCAACGGTATTCACGCCGCGCGAGTCAGGCGAGATTGTATTCAGCGTGCAGACCATAGGCTGGACGTGGATAGAGGTGAACGGTCAGGGGTTATTCTGGGGCAACGACTGTAAGAGTGGCGAGGCTGCAAAATATCAGGTAGAGGCAGGCAAAGATTACAATATCAATATTCACTACTATTGCGAGGATATGACCGGCGACGCGTTGTCGCTCGATTTCGGCTCCCAGCGTCCTATTGACAAGCAGGAGATCATCAACCGATTAGCCGATGTTGATGTAGTGGTGTTTGCGGGGGGTATCTCACCCCAGCTTGAGGGTGAAGAGAAAGCTGTCAGTGTGGAAGGCTTCCGTGGCGGCGACCGTGAAATCATCGAGTTGCCTAAGAGTCAGAGTGAGCTCCTTGCAGCGTTGCGCGACACAGGTAAGAAGGTGGTGTTTGTGAACTATTCCGGTTCGGCAATCGCCCTTACCGATGAAGCTGTACCGGCAGCTGCAGTGCTCCAGGCATGGTATCCCGGTCAGGCCGGCGGCGAAGCCGTGGCCGATGTGCTTTTCGGCGATTACAATCCGTCGGGCAAACTTCCGATTACGTTCTATACCTCGACAGCCGAGCTTCCCGACTTTCAGGACTACAGCATGAAGAACCGCACGTACCGCTACTATCAGGGGAAGCCGCTCTATCATTTCGGTCACGGTCTGAGCTATACCGACTTCAATATCGGGAAGGCGAAAATTAAGAACAAAAAGGGTGTGGGTGCCGTTCTTACGGTGCCTGTGACCAACAAAGGCAAGATGGCGGGAACGGAGACGGTACAGGTGTACGTGAGTCGTCCGGCCGACGTTGACGGGCCGACAATGCAGTTGCGCGACTTTGCCCGCGTTGAGCTTCCCCCGGGCGAGACAAAGAAGGTGGAGTTCAAGCTCGATGAAAACGCTTTCCTCTGGTTTGACACGGCCAACGAGGAGATGCTACCCCTCGCCGGCGACTACATCATACGCTACGGCAGCAGTTCCGACCCGGCCAAACTGCAATCGGTGAAGTTCACGTACAGGCCGTAATACGTAATATATGTGGTTTTGACGAAGATACGTATTATTGTATGGACGCGATAAATCGCGTCCATACTGTTAAATGAATTGATATGCAGATACTTATAGGATGTGCGAAGAAGATGCGGGTTGTGCCGCAGGGTTGCGGGGGCGTTGTAGCCACCGTGCCTCATTTTATTGACAATGCCGGAATGATAGCCGGGCAGATGGCGGTGTATGATACCGGAGAGTTGCAGGATATACTTGGCGTAGGCAGGAAGATTGCGGCTGAGAACAGGCTGCGCTATCAGGCGTGGCACGACGAGGCTACGCTTACGCCCGCGGTAATGGCTTACGACGGAATGGTGTTCAACAAACTGTCGCCTCAGACTTTTTCGGGCGCCGACATGCAGTATGCGTCGGAGCATCTTTTCATCGCGTCGTTTCTGTATGGTCTGCTGCGTCCGACCGACCTTATCAATCCGTATCGGCTTGAGGGGAAGGTATCGCTTTCTGTGACGTCGCATGCCACGCTGTTCGACTACTGGAAGCCGGTGCTTACCGACTGGTTTATCGGTAAGGTCAAGGCCGATGACGGGGTGCTTGTCAATCTGGCGAGTAATGAATTCCGCAACATGTTTGACTGGAAGCGTGTGGAAAGGGAACTTACAGTCATCTCTCCCGACTTCAAGGTCGAAGAGGCCGGACGGCTCAAAAATGTCACAATCTATGCCAAGATGTGTCGCGGCGCGATGACGCGCTATATCATCGAAAACCGTATTGCCGCGCCGGAACTCCTCGCCGGATTTTCATTCGACGGTTTCCATCATGCGGGCGGGTATGATTTCGTGCTTTCATGCGGGGTATGAGGTGCAGGTCAATGCGATTTATTTAAGGGGTATAGATAGGGGCGAGGGCGTCTCGCCCTCGGAGTATTATTTACACCCTTAAAGTAACCACGGGGGCGAGACGCCCCCGCCCCATAAGCGCTCCTACCGAGAGTAGCTGATAGCGGGGATTAGTTATCAATTGATTGGTGGCCGCATAAATGTATAGCATCTAATTAGTTGTGAACCATGCCATACAAAAACAGACGCTAAATACATGTTGTAAAACATGTCCTCTAATTTGGATATATATATATATATATATTTGCTCCGATTGGAATATAGAGGTAAAATTTAAACCCATATTGATTGCAATGAAAAAGCTATTGGTTGCCATATTATTGGCTCTCTGTTTTATGCCAGGTTACTCCCAAAGGAAAATTTTCGGTTTGACATTAGGTACTGAGATTAGGCCATCAGAAGCAGAGTCGATTTTACAAAGAAATGGTATTTCTGCGATTAAAGATGACGTTAACGAGGTGAATATTGATTATACATTAAAGTCTCATGATGTGGAATTCGGGGGATATTCGTGGAAAACAATCCTTTTCCAGTTCAAAGACGGGTTCTTTATACAGGCGAGGTTTGTTTCACCGGAGTACCAGCCTCAACGTTATAAAACTATACGTGAAGTATTAATGAAAAAATATCCAAAGGCGTTTATTGCTAATGACGAAGATGATAACGCTGAGGGATATAGAATGTTTACTCTATATTTGGACGAATATTCCACTACTATTGAGTTGTTCGCGAACATTCTCGGGAAGCCGTTCTTAGGGAGTAAATATCGTAGTATTTTGTTAACGTATATGTTTCACGGGGAATTACAGATTGATTCACGTCATTACAATGACTTTTAGCTGACTTTAATTACGTGTCTGCATTAATCTCTTAATTTGGTTTAAATCCAAACAATCTCTAAGTGAAAATGTTGAAAAAGACCTTTTATATTTCAACGGTAATGTTGATGGTCCTTGTGATTTTCACAGCTTGTGGCGCATCGCCTGAGTCCAAAGGCAGAACGTTGGCAGAACGAATGAATGAAAATTGGAGGCAATATCTCGTTGACCGCAGTCAGATCGAGATAAATTATGTCAATAACTTTACTCCTTCCAAGTATACGAATAGAGAAGAAGCGTTGAAAGAATATAACCTGCTTGTTGAGGATGTTGACAGACAGTTCCAGAACATACGTGATGAAGTCCTAAAAGAATATGATGATGCCGAAGGGGAACTTCTCAGAAAGGACTACAAAAATTTGGCAGCATTTGAAACGGCCTATGAAAATACCCTTGACCGTACGCTTGAAGCCCGGGCCTTGGAGAAATTGAATGATGTGGATTATCCCCGGTCGGTTATGGCGAAGATTATGACGATTATTCCTTCTAAACCGGACATAGATAAAATCAAAAATGATTTGGCGACCGAAACTATTACAGAAGGCTTGGATAAGGATCAATGTTGGTTTAGTGATAGTCAGCGCTGGAATATTTCAAAGTACAACATTGATAATTTCACTATAGAGGAAGTCATACGCGATAATGACAAAGAGTATATCATTATTGCCTCAATGCGCTTGGCCAGTGACAGAAATGCTTTAGATGCCAAAGTCGAAATTTCATATATTCTTCCCGATACTGGGGATTGGCGTATGGAGTATGTCACATCGATGGGAGTATCGATTGTGCGAACACATAAGTATGATGGTTTGGTAAGTTGTGAACTAAAGGACGATGGGTGGGGTGGAGTCGATGCTCTCTTTATTACAAATAAGTCAAATATTGAACTGGTTGTTGGAGTTGATTATGTGGCAGGCGGCAATAAATACCGAACCGCTGTAATGGTCATTCCTGATAAGCAGTCAAAGGTGGGTGGAGTGTTTTGCGGAGGCAATGTGACGTCCTACGAGGTAGGATTCGTTGAAAGATATTAGAGTAATAAATATGAGATACAATTTTATAACTTATAAAATATGAAAATATTTCTACTTTTTTTAGTTCTTATAAGCACTTTGCCTTGTATGGCTCAGCGAACCATATTAGGATTGAAATTAGGCGAAACCAGGGTATCCCAAGCGAAAGATATTCTAAAGAGTCAGGGCATTTCTGTTACTACGGGGATTGATGAAGATGAATTGCAACAGAATGTACTGCTGTATGCCGCCCAACCGGTAGACTTCGGTGGATTTTCATGGCCGGAAGTTAGTTTTTTGTTTACCAATGGATTTATTCGAGAAATATTATTTGCTTATCAAAGTGAGATTGAAAGTGTGATAAAGCAACGTTATGACATATTGGAAGAAGTGCTCTTAAATAAATATGGTTCCAGTATAAGTGACTATAAACAATCAAACAATCATTATAAACTTATGGTACAGGATGACCGTGTTTTTATTACCGTAGAAGCATGGACAACCAATACTCCGCTTGGTAATGGCGGATTTATGGAACCCCCGACTGTACAACTGAAGTACGATTATTACGGTGACCCCATTATTAATAAAGAGGGGTATGATGAACTATAAGGGTTAGACAATCTCTAAAAGATTTTATGTTAAGAATCCTTTTTTTCAGTCGGTACAGAAAAAACTATGTTAAGTGAGCCGGGGATGAGCGACCTCCAAAAAATGAAGGAGGTGTTGCAGACCTATATTGACTATAGCATGATGTAGGGTAGATTTCCGGGGCGGCCGGTAGCGAAAATTGTTTATTTGCTGATTGGCGGCTGCTCCGGGGAGCAGCCCTACATTAGGAAACCACAGTCAATATTTGTGGTTGCAACACCCTTTCCGGAGTATGAAAAAAACTGTCTGTGTTGTGGCGGTGGTTGTGGGAGGGGTTATTTCTTCAAGGTGATGTAGACGGCAGGGGTGGGGCCGCTCTTGTCGACGGTTACCTCAGCGATGTTTTCGGGTTGTATTCTTTCAAAGTCGGCTGTTGTAGCTTTTTTGTAGTCGATGTAAAATTCGGCGTTTGGTTCGGCCGGTTCGTTGAGGCGTACTTCTTGGTATGAGCTGTTGCCGCTTGTGATGGAGATTTTGGTTGTTGAGGCCGGTTCTGTTCCGTTTTTGAAGAGGAGGAAAGTCACTTTCTTGCCGTTGGCTTCGAGGGTGAGGGCGGTGTCATCGTCAAATTCGGTCATGAAGGGGAATGTGACGGTGATGGTGGCGTCGCCGCCGGTCATCCGGCAGTTCATGCCGTTGGCGTTGTACACTTTACTTCCGTTTGTGAGGACGGCGCTGTTGACTGTCAGTGATTTGCCCGGGATGGTGCCTGTCACTTCAATGGTGGTCTTGCCGTCGTTGTTGTTGATGGATTTGAATTTGAATTTTTCGGAGGATATTTCCCCGTTTGCCGGAAGATTGTTACCTTTGTTACCGGTGACTTCGCTTGTCTCGATTGTGGAGATTGCGGCTCTGACTTGCGGCACTGAAGCTGCGAGCAGAGCGACGGCAGCAGCGGGTGCCAGCACGAGTGCCTTGAAACGGGTCCGTGCGCCTGATTTTGATTTGTACATCATGGTGATACGTTTTTTAAGTTTACTATGATTGAGGCTGTTGGCGAGACACGGGAATTTCGCGCCGACAGCCTTTCTTATCAGAAGAAGCTGGTATTCCTTGGGGTTGTACCGACGGTCGATGACGGCCATGTCGGCTTGATACTCGTGTACGAGCATCAGCTGTCCGCGCATGAGCCACGCGGCGGGGTTGAACCAGTTGATTATCGTCACGGCCTGGGCCACGAATAGATCAATCCAGTGGCGGCATGCGATATGGCGCAGTTCGTGCACGGTGATGGCGTCGGGACATGATGCATGGTCGTCGCGGCTCATCACCATGTAATGCATCCAGCTGAAAGGTGCCATGCCGCTGTTGCCGGTAAGTACGAGAGTGTAGCCTTCCTTGCGTATCCTTTCACCTTTGGATATGACACGGATGATGCGTGCCCATGTCATGAGGGTGCGGAGGGCTGTCACGGCCATGCCGGCGATAAAAATCCATATCAGCGCCCGGCCCCATGCGGGAGCGGCGACGGGAAGGACTTCGACGGTAGCTTCGATGGCGCCTTCTACCGCCGGAGCTGCTGCTGCCGGTGCGGGGAGGAGGGAGCGCAGGAGACCGATTAGCGGTAGCGAGAGAAACGACAGCGCGTAGATGGAGAGGAGGACACCGCGGTTCCATGAGTGGCGGTTGTCGCCGGCCATGAAGAGGCGGTAGGCGGCGAACATGGCGAGCAGAAGCATGCCGCTCACTATTGAGTATGACAGAAATGCGCCCATAAGTTTTATTTTTTTGATTTCTGTTCGACAAGGTCGAGGAGTTCTCGCAGCTCGTCGGCGGTGATTTTTTCTTCGGCTACGAGGGTGGATACGGCGCCGTAGTAGCTCCCCTTGAAGTAGCTTTTGATGATGCGGCCGAGGCTGCGGCTGCGAAATGTCTCCATTTTGGCTACGGGATAGTACTGGAATGAGCCTGATATTTCGTTGTGTGCCACGAAGCCTTTGGCTTCGAGGCGCCGGATGACGGTCGATACGGTGTTGAAGTGCGGCTTTGGCTCGGGGTACAGTTCGAGCAGGTTGCTCACGAACATGGGCCCGTGCTCCCACAGCAGGTGCATGAGTTCTTCCTCTTTGTCGGTCAGTTGGTCTTTCGGTGTCGGTTTTCGCATAACTATTTAATTAGGTATACGGCAAAGATAACCACAATTTCCGAAGTTGAACCCGATTTTCAGGACTTTAACCTTTGTTAACTAATAAAATAGTTTAGGAGCAACAGTGCAGTTTAATGAGTCAAGGGGGTACCACACACTCGCCCTCTCCGTGGGCTCGCACAACGTAATCGCTTTTTGCCCCGCCCTCCGCTACGCGTCGGACGGGGATAGTGACACCACCGAGCCTTCGGCTCTTCGTCGGTGGACAAGTTCTTAGTTTGATTTAAATCCATACACTCTCTAATCTTTATTTGAAAAGCGACCTAATGTTAAGATGCATAGATAGGGGCGAGGGCGTCTCGCCCTCGTGGTATTATTCTTACACGCTGAAAGTTACCACGGGGGCGAGACGCCCCCGCCCCACTTAACTCAGCCTAAGTTAATAGCATTGGGAGTTTTGCGACATAGTGAATCAATCATATCGGGTAGGGGAGGAGGATGGGATGGAAACCAATGTGGGGTCGTCGGTGTTAAGGTTATAATATAAAGGGATAATTATTATGAACGCGAGTTCGGGATAACGATAGCCAACTCGGTGACTTCGCAATTAAGTATGAT
>OFGN01000275.1_pt1 | contig 60932 bp, 44 predicted proteins | sample 1521821 | NCBI WGS metagenome assembly OFGN01 (sample SAMEA3504094, study PRJEB24116) | mouse gut metagenome | biome: mouse gut; feature: mouse-associated habitat; material: faeces | place: Denmark | collected 2011
TTCAGCGCAGTTTATAAAGTTTAAATGGTTTACTTTTACCGAGGTATATCTAAACTCCTTAAACTTTTTAAACTCAAAATAAACGAGTTTAGCTTGCGAAACTTCAGTAAATTATCCGACTCCCGCCGAAAATATATGGGCCAGTATGCTCTCGCCTTTGCCGTAGGGGTAAGGCAGGAGGGTGATGGCGGCGATTAGGGCGAGGGTGATGAGCACTATCACAGCTATGCCGAGGCGCGACAGCGACGGCGGAATATTGCCGAGCAGGCGGCGTGTCTTTTCGGAGCGAAGTTCGATATTCATGAGCCGAGTTCGAGTTGGTTTTTCACAAGATTGTAGTATGCGCCGCGTCGGGCGATGAGCTCGCTGTGAGTGCCCTCTTCGGCCACGCGTCCGCCCTCGAGCACCACAATCTTGCCGGCATTTCGGACCGTAGACAGGCGGTGGGCAACGACTACTACCGTGCGGCCGCGGTAGAATTGGTCGAGGTTCTCGACGATGGCGCGCTCGTTGGCGGCGTCGAGGGCGTTTGTAGCCTCGTCGAGGAATATGAAGTCGGGGTCTTTATATACGGCGCGGGCGATGAGTATGCGCTGCCGCTGCCCTTGGCTCAGCCCCACGCCGTCGCGCCCTATCAGGGTATTGTAGCGCAGGGGCAGGCTCATCACATAGTCGTGGATATTTGCTATGCGGGCGGCCTGTTCGAGGCGGTCGAGGTCTACCTCGCCGTCGCCCACGGCTATATTGCGGGCTATCGACTCGGAGAATATCACGCCATCCTGCATTACCACCCCGCAGTGCCGCCGCCACCACTTGAGATTATAGCCGGCGATATCGCGTCCACCGATGGTGATGGCTCCGGCCGACACCGGGTAATAGCCGAGCATGAGCTTGATCAGTGTTGTCTTGCCGCTGCCCGAGGCGCCCACTATGGCCGTCACCTTGCCCTCGGGAATGGAGAGCGACACACCGTCGATAGTCTTGCTGCGCGAGTGGGGGTCGTAGCTGAAATCGATGGCGTCGAGCTTTATGGAGTGCTCGCCGGCGTAGGCGGTGGCTTGGCTGCCGTCGGTCTCCTCGTTGCGCCCCTGATGTATCTCGTTGATACGCTCAAGCGATATCTTCACATCCTGCACCGAGTAGATAAACGACATCAGCTGGGCCACCGGCGAGTTGAGCTGCCCGATGATATACTGCACCGCCAGCATGGCGCCGAGGGTCATGCCGCCGTCGATAACGGCAGTGGCGGCAAGGACGGTGATGACGATGTTCTTCACCTCGTTGATAAATATCGAGCCGGCCTCCTGCGACTGCTGAAGCTTGAGCGAGCGCATTTCAACCTCGAAGAGGTCGGCCTGCGTGTCTTCCCACTCCCAGCGTCGGCGCTGCTCGCAGTCCTGAAGCTTGATTTCCTGCATAGAGGTGATAAACTGATAGGTGCGGTTCTGATTCTTGGCCTGCTGCTCGAAGAGCTCATAATCGAGCACCTTGCGCTTGCCCAAGAACACCGATATCCACACGCCATAAACCACGCTGCCGATGATAAAGACAGTGAAAATCAGCTTGTCATATACAAAAAGCACCGCGCCGAACACCATGAAGCTCAACAGCGAGAACACTATGCCGAGCACCTGCCCGGTAAGGAAGGACTGCACCCTCGAGTGGTCGCCTATGCGCTGGAGCAGGTCGCCCATGAGCTTGGTGTCGAAAAACGACATCGGCAGCCTCAGCAGCTTGATGAAGAAATCGCTCACCAGCGAGATGTTGATCCGCATGGATATGTGGAGCAAGAGCCAACGGCGTATGAAGTCGGTGGCCGTTCGGCCTGCCACTATCATCAGCTCGCCCAAGAGTATGAGCCATATCAGGCGTATGTCGCTGTGGGCTATGCCCTTGTCGACTATCCACTGGGTGAGGAAAGGCATTATCAGCTGCAGCACGCAGCCAAGGAGCAGTCCTGCCGCTATCTGGGCGAAATATTTACGGTACTCCAAGATATACCCCCACAAGAAGCGCCAAGAGCGCGGTGCGCACTCATCGTCGGCGCCGGCCCGGAATCCCTCGCCCGGCTCGAAGAACATGGCAATGCCCTTTTCCTCGCCTCCCGACGAAGTAGAGAGCCAATGCCTTGCGAACTCCCCGCGGCTGTAGCTTATCCGCCCCTTGCCCGGGTCGGCGATGTAGAAGCGCCGGCCCCCGCGGCTCACCTTGTAGAGCACCACGAAGTGATTCTGATTCCAATGCAGAATGCACGGCAGTGGCTGCTGCGCCAAAGCGTCGATACCCACACGGGCAGCCTCGGCCTCAAGCCCCATGGCCTCGGCGGCGTCTTTGACGGCGAGCAGCGACACGCCCTCGGTAGTGGCGAAGCACAGCCGCGAGAGCGACTCTACGGTGCAGCGGCGCCCGTGATAATTGCATATCATGGCCAGTGAGGCTATGCCACACTGCATAGCGTCGCGCTGCCGTATGAGCCTCAGTTTCCTCATTTAAGAATGGCGCTGCTGCCAGCTGAGCCGCCGCCGATCTCGTCGCCCCGCTGCACTTTTTTGCCGTAACCGAAGGTGTAGGTGACTTTCGCGCCGAAGTTGGCGTGATAGGCTTTGGCCATTGACTTCCTGTCGAAGCTGTAGTAAGGGCTGATAAATGATTCGTGGATATTATCCCATGAATAGCGGAAGAAATTCGACGCGCACACTGATACATTCCAAGTGCCGTTGCCCCAGCCGAATTTGAGTAGATATTTGTCCGGATAGCGGCAGACAATGGCTCCCTGCTGCGTCTGCTCACGCTCGGAAGTGGCATAATAGCCTGAAAGATAGCAGTTGCCGAAATAGTATGACAGCTCAATGGAGCACGTCAACACACTTTTCTTCCATTCGTATGAGCCTGTGGTGTTGTAATACCAATACTGGGGGCGGAGTGTGGCCACAAGTTTACGGTCGAACAGACGTGCCGTGGCGCTCGCACCTATCATTGCTCTGTGATAATTGCCGTCGTTGAGATAGCGGCGCAGCATAGTGCCGTCGGGGCCGTCGGGGGTATAGCGGGTGACTATGCGGTCGTTGAGCCAGACATACGTGGCTTCGACTCCCATTTGCCACCGGTTTGAAGGCAGCCATGTATACGCCACGCCCGGATTAAGGTAACCGTAACTATTGAGAAGAGGGTTGCCTGTATACCACATCAGCTCATTCTGCTGCAACATATTGGGGCTCTTTTGCGATGATGTGGGGATATCCCGCATATAATTGGCGTAGGCATAGAGCTGATGTTTATTATTGGGTGCCCATGAGAAATAGTATTGCAGGTAAGGGTAGCTTTGGTCGTTGTGTATGCCTGAAATCTTGGAGAGATTCCACATCCAGCTCAGGTTTATGCCGGTAGATATTTTAGAGAGCTTGACATGGTAGCCGAGGACTCCAAAAAATACGCCGACCGAATAATTCTGCTTTGATGGCGAACTTCCGTAATAGTTGATATTTGTCCAAGTCTGAACAGCTCCTCCTTGGATAAACAGAGTATGGATATTGTTTAACATCCAGTTCAGCTTTGGATAGACGCCGACGGTGTTGCTGGTTTCTTTTGCATTGTTTACGATATCAACATTTTGGCCGGCAGAGTATTGCGAGTTGACGTCGTTGTGATAATTGCTGTATTGGATGAATGTGTTGAAAGATATCTTATCAGAAAATATCTTGAAGATATTGCCATTGTAGTTGAATGTGCCGCTGTGTGAGTCGCTTGCCGAAATAGAATTGGCGGAGCCGTTGATTTTGGGGCGGAAACTGAGGCTCGATATGTAGCTGTTGCGCGGAGTATTGTTGAGCGTGTAGTATACAGAGTTGGTAATCTGCAGCTTGTCGGTGTTGTAGAGGGCTCGGAATGAGAAACTGTTATTATTGTTGCGGTAACGCGACGATTCGGTTGCCGACCGGCGCTCGATGGTCTGCGGGCCTTGGCCGTAGAGGTCATCAAATCTGAATGTCTCGGTCGACACTGAACCGCTGTGACGGTTGGTACGGTAATTCTCCGAGGCGTAGGCGTCGAAAGTCATTTTCTTATATGTGAACTTTGAGAATACAGAGGCGTCGGTATTGTTTGAGCCAATGATGTTTTTCTCGCCCGTCACTTTGGTATATCCTCCCCACTCATACTTCTGCATTATGAAGTTGACCACATACCGTGCGCCCTGAAAGCGCGGGTCGTTGGGGTTGACATAATACTCCACTTTCTTTACATCCTGAGTGCGCATGCCTTGCAGATTTTGCGCGTCGGCAGCTACAAAGTCGATATATATCGACACCTCCTGCCCTGTGCTGGTTTTTACGCTGCCGTCAATGGGGTTGACATTGAGCTGGGGTATCGACATGTGGAAAAGCAACGAGGTAGCGTCCTGTGCGGCGTTTTTCGCACGCTTCATCGGTATATAGGTCGACACCTCGGCCGAGGTGGATTGGTTCGCCCCCTCTACGACTATCTCTTTGAGCTCCGTAGGCGTTTCGTCGTCGGGCACGCTGTCGGTCGGTTCTTCGGCAAAAACGGCTAATGGGGAAAGACATATAAACAACAAAAATTTCTTCATAATGCTGAGAATAGATTGAAAAATAAGGAATTGAAAAGCAAAAGTAAATAAACTTTAGCAAACAATCAATAGCTTAATGGAAATTTCAATTCCGGAGCAAGTGTGCAGCGCGGGTCGGGATAATCCCAATTGTCATAGCCGTATGCCTTAAGCACTTTTACAGCGCACCTTCGGTTACTTGCACTGCAAGATTCAAAGAATGAGCATGACTTGCATTTGCTTTCTTCTCTGAAATCCTTTTCAGTCCTATGAATTATCTCGTTGACTCTCGGAGACCTCCATATCTCCTCTATTGTATTTTTGGTAAGATCCCCGACAATAAACTCCGGATGCCAATAAAGCTGCTCGCAAGACGATACTTTTCCATCAGGAAGAATAAACATAAGTCTCGACAGATAACCGCACAAACCACCGTCGAAACATGGCTCTTTCGGTGAGATATGATGAAATTTTTGATCGAGAACATTGGCACTGAATATTATTCTCCTCCCAAAAGATTCTACAAGGGTGTCTTTAACATATTTCCTTATATCCTCCAATTGTTGCCGTGAAGCCATGACTTCCTGAAATCTTTTGGTTGAATACAACGACAGTTCAGGAACTCGGATTTCCCAATATTCAAAATTATTTATTGTCTTGAACAGTTCAGCCAACCTCTCAAGATTGTGCTCTGTGGCTGTATCTTTGGTAAGTATGGTGTCAATCTGTATCTTAAAACCGGCTTCATCAAGTCTCTTTATGCCCTCTATAACTTGCTGCAGGTAATTGCCACCGACGCGTATAGTGTGGTTTACCACGTCGGCATCAAGGCTGTCAAGCGATATCTGCACCACATTTTTATATCCCGTTTTCTTAAGCTTGGCTACAATAGACTCGCTTACAGGCACTTTTGTAGAAAGAAATGTCGGCGACATGCCTCTTTCCACCATACGGCCAATCAGTATATCCCAATCTTTGTGCAGAAAAACCTCACCACCGATAACATCGATATTCAATACCCCCAAGCGATATGCGTCTTCAATGATCTGTAGACCGGCTTCGGTAGAGAGGGGGGTATGCATTGTATGCTTGTCGGCATAGCAATAGGCACAGTCTGTGACACAGCGGTTGGTCATCATCCACAATATCTTGTGCGGTGCAAGGTGAGAGCGGTCGTTCTTTACATTGATGGCGTCCCACCTGAGGTCGGTGAAGTCGGGTTCTTTCCGCTCTTTGATTTCTCCCTTGATTTTATCGATATTAATCAATACATTCTTTGGAAAAGGAATTCTTTCTCCTTGCCATTCGGTTTGGATAGGCTCAGGATTCTCAATATAATCTTTAATCAAATCAATGGCTGTTTCCTCGCTTATCTTGAAATGGGTAGAAATTGCTTCTACTATGCTCCCCACTGAGCGAAGTCCATCGAACATAAGCAATATGGTAGCCTGATACGGATGTATATAACTGTTCCAATCATTGCTGCTGTCATATTCTCGCTCAACAACCGAATACATACAAACTCGGTCTAAATCCGGTTTGAAATTATAGTCGGGATTCAGTATATAAATATCTTCAAGATTCATTCTTTAAATCAGCTATTTAAATTATTAATAATGCAATCAGCACATAAAAATAGATTGCTGATTGCATTACTTCGAATCGGTTTATATAGCCGCTGTTTCACATTTTACTCCACTGTTTTCAACTGGGCAATATACAGCTCCAGTGGTACATGTGTTTTTCCCAGAGTTTTCTTTTGTGCATATAATAATGACAGAAGCTGATTTGCCAGGACATTTTGTTGTGGTATCACTTGTTGAGTAACACTGATCTTGTCCGGAGTCGCCACCTTTGACACCCATCAATTCTGTGACATTCAGAGTGTCGGGGATTGTTTGAAGTTTCATGATTGTTTTCATGCTTCCTTGTTTTTGTGCCCTCTACTCGCGTTCGGGCGTTCACGGTTTTATGCAGTATGCTCTGCTGCGGGTGCATGCTATCCCGCGGGTCTATAGACTATTGATATATCCTATGTAATAGTAATCTCCCGCTTCAATAACGAGTTGATATTCTCCGGGGGTAGAGAAGATGTGGTTTGCTGCGTCGATATCGTCAGAGTAAACTCCGAGGCAAATCTCTCCGTCGGCGTCCCACAGCTCGTAGCTGATGATATCGTCTGCGCCAATTGCTAATTCGATACCATTTTCGCTTACAGTGCAAGGAATCGGGCGAGCAGGTGTGCGATGGCCTTTTACAGGCAGATCTCGTTTCTTTTCCCGATTCTCTACTTGAGTTAGTGTGATTGAATATATAGAGGCAATCGAACTTGCAACTATATTGAAACTCATCACGACAATAAAGGCTAATAATATTGATATTCTTTTCATAAGTATAGTTTATTGGTACACCGCAAAAGTATAGACAAAAAGAAAAACCAGAAAATAAACGAGTTCGGAAAAAGTTCGCATTTTAAAATGCGAACTTTTTCCGAACTCGCTCAAGAGCCCTTATGAATTTTAATTATCTTATAATAAATAAATTAGGGTGTCTAATTCTTTTATATCACGGTTTTCACCGAACACTCTTTTCAACAGCCGTTCGCGTCGGGTTGAAATTGTGCTTTTGGAGCGGTTGACTAAAAATGTCATCTGAGTTGGTTGAATTCCGTACCTTATCAACAAGGCTGTATGGTAGTCAAGAGGCGAGAGTTTGCCTAAAGATAGAATTTGTAAATGCAGTTTGAAATGTGGGGAGCATTTTAATAAATCCTCTTCCATAAGTTGCCACAGCGGGTCTTGATCTTTTATGCTTTTATTTTGAGATATTAAGGTTTGCAGTTCTTGGTATGATTGCGTGTGAATCAGAAATGAGTTTCTCTTCTCGATAACGGAATCGTCGGAAATTGCTCTAAATTCGGATTCGATACGTTGACGTAAATCGTATTCTGTAGGAAAAATATCTGAGCTGTTATCTTTCTGCGAGTCTGTACCGTTTCGTTCATTGAGTTCTTTGATACGGTCGAGCGCTATCTGAAGTCTGATGATATTGTTTTTATTTCGACCTTTTAAATATAAAATCACTATCAAGCAGATTAATATTGTGAAAATTGAGGCTACCAGAATATACAGGAGAGTCTTTTTTGACTTTTCGGCTTCTTCTCTCAAGCGGTCGTGTACTTCATAATTGTGCATAGACCGTTGATATACTGCAAAATCCTCTCCATGCCCGGTATACTCCTCTTCCAATTTGGCTAAATATCTCGAATAATATAAGTCGATACTATCCGGAACTATATAAGTGCGGAGTTGGGGTTTCAGGAGCAGACGATAGGCATCGAGTTTGTAGTTTGGGTAATCGTTTGTCCGCAGTTCTTCTGCATATAAGAATGCTGTATCCATTATGCCGGCCTTGAAATATATCTCTGCAGAATACGACAAGAAATAATTATAGGTAAGAGAGTCCAAGTGCTCTTTTATTCCACGGCTATAGCATAGAGCGGAATCTATCTCACCTTTTTCAAATTTAATTGCAGAAATATCTAATTTGGTCTCTGCCGTAAGTTCTGGGCTAATGCTCAAACTTTTATCCAATGCCTTTCTAAATATATCCTCTGCCCTATCAAGACTATCGGCACGCATATAGATACCTCCGAGGAGCTGGAGGTCGTATACAAAATTGATGGAGTCGTTTAATCTTCGGTCAATATCCAGTACCTCTTCGAGATAAGGAATTGCCTCATTATATAGGCGTAATGTATTGAGCAGGCGGCCGGTTTGGCTTAGGATGTTGCCGCGGAGTTGGTGCTTGTCGGCGGGGAGCTCGGCGAGTGCGTCTTGGTAGTAGCGCAGGGCTGTGGGGTAGTCGCCGAGGTCGTTGTATACGCGGCCGGCATAGTAGAGCGCCTCGGGGTAGTAGGCGGGGCGGCGGTGCGAGGCGCAATAGTTGAGCACGCCGATAATGAGGGTGTCGGTAGAGTGGGCGATATATGATTTATCGTCGGCCTTTACGCGCATGTAGTCATAGAACCGTGCGTCGGCCTCGGAGAGCGCGGCGCGGTCGATGGCGGCGAGGGAGTCGACGGCCTCGGCGGGTATGGAGTCGAGCAGGGCCGATATGCGGGCGAGGCGCGGCGAGGGCTGCCATGTGCATGAGCACAGCATGAACAACGCCGACAATATGCCTATAATATATTTGGTCAATCTAAATTCTTAAACAACATAAACTGCGCTCAAAGCGCGTTAAACCACAAGTATCGCAAGCTTAAATTGAACAGGCAAAGAAGATTTAAAAGGCAATTGCCTGTGGCAGGCAAGAGAATACCTTTCAAATATTCAGGTTTCGCTAGTTGGCTTGCAACTTGAAAACTTGAGGTTTAAAGCGCCTTGGCGCAGTTTATCAAGTTTAGAGAGTTTACATTTACCAAGATTTCTAAACTTCTTAAACATTTTAAACTCAAAATAAACAAGTTTCGCATGCGAAACTAAAAGGCTGTTATCTTGCCTTATTACCTTTATTCCCTTTTTTGCCTGACTGAAGTGTAGCTTGCGAAACTTCAGTCAATTATATAGCAATGTCGGTCATGTGGCGGAGGAAGAAGGTGGCCACCTGCACGTAGATGATGATACCGAAGAGGTCGTTCATAATCTGGATGAAGGGGCCTGTGGCGAGGGCCGGGTTGATGTGTATCTTCTCGAGCGTGAGGGGTATGACAGTGCCTAAAATCGAGGCGAACATCACCACCATGAAAAGCGACACTGCCACCGAGAGGGTCACGGCAAGCTCATCGGGCATGACGATGAGGTTATAGACGAGCACTACGGCCGATATCACCGTGGCGTTGAGCAGGCCGATGAGCGTCTCCTTGCCCAGCTGCTTGGTAAACTCCTTGATTTCGAGCGAACCGTTGGCGAGGCCCTGCACGACGATGGCCGAGGCCTGCACGCCTACATTACCGCCCGTGCCGCCGATGATGGGGATGAAGAGGGCGAGGGCCGTGACAGCCTGCAGCTGAGCCTCGAAAGCACCGAGTATCACAGAGGCGAGGATACCTGAGGCTATGCCGATGAGGAGCCAAGGTATGCGGGCCTTGGTCTGGGCGAAGACAGAGTCGTCGGCGTCGACGTCGCTCGAGATACCCGAGGCCAACTGATAGTCGCGCTCGCTCGACTCGCGCACCTGATCCATGACGTCGTCGACGGTGATACGTCCGAGCAAGCGGCCTATCGAATCGACTACGGGCATTGCCACAAGGTCGTATTTCTCGAAGTCGAGGGCCACCTCGTCGATGGGGGTGTCGGCTTTTACGCTCACGGGGTCGGCCTCCATGACGTGTTTGATTTTCGACACCGAGGGATGGGTGAGCATCATCTTCAGGGGCAGAGTGCCGCGCAGGCGATAGTCATTGTCAACGACATAGACATAGTAAATCTCGTCCATATCCTCGGCCTGCAGGCGCATTTGCTTGATACACTCGGGCATTGACCAGTTTTCATTTACGACTATCATCTCGGTGCCCATGAGGCCGCCGGCGGTGTCTTCGTCGTATTTGAGAAGGTCGATGATGTCGCCGGCCTGCTCCACGTCGTCGAGGTGCGAGATAATCTCGTCGCGCTCCTCGGCGTCGAGCTGCTGTATGAGGTCTACGGCGTCGTCGGTGTCGAGGTGGTCGATCTGCTTGGCAATCTCCTCGGCGGGCATGTCCTCGATAATCTTGAGTCGCTCATCCTCGTCGAGCTCCATGAGCACGTCGGCGGCGGTCTCCTCGTCGAGGAGCTTGAAGATATATTCGGCCCGGTCGGTGTCGAGCTGCTGTATGAGTTCGGCAAGGTCGGCGGGGTGTAGGTCGGCGAGCTCGGCGCGCACTGCCTCGCTGTCGCCGGCGGATATGATGTCGCTGATATGCTGGATATCTTCCTGTGTGAATTCTTTCATGACTTGCGAAGCTCTTCTATTCTCTTTGTGAGGTCAATAAATTGTGCCACCGACAGTTGCTCGGGGCGGAGGTTGAGCAGGTCGGGCCAGTCGGGTGTCGCGCCGGGAGGCAGCAAGGGCTTGACGGAGTTGCGGAGCGTCTTGCGGCGCATGCCGAAGGTTGTCTTCACCACCGTGCGGAAGAGGCGCGGGTCAACGCCGAGGTCGGTCACGCCGTTGCGGCGCATGCGTATTACCCCCGACTTCACCTTTGGCGGCGGATTGAACACATGCTCCGACACGGTGAAGAGATACTCCACATCATACCACGCCTGCAGCAGCACGCTGAGGATTCCGCGGTCTTTGGTGCCCTCCGGCGCTGCCAGTCGCTGCGCCACCTCGCGCTGCAGCATGCCCGAGCAGCATGTCACGCGGTCTTTCCAGTCGAGGACCTTGAAGAAAATCTGCGACGAAATGTTGTAGGGATAATTGCCGATGACGCAGAACGGCCCGTCGCCGGGGAAGATATCCCGGTCGTCCATGGCAAGGAAGTCGCCCTCAATGATACGCGGCTGAGGCTGCGGCAGATGGCTCTTGAGCCACGCCACCGACTCGCTGTCGATCTCGGCAAGTACAAGATTGTCAGGGCCGTGGGTGTCGAGCAGAAACTGAGTGAGCACGCCCGTGCCCGGGCCTATCTCAAGCACCGGCAAACCCTTGGAGTCGTCGAGGGTTGCCGCTATACGCCGTGCCACATCCATGTCGGTGAGAAAATGCTGCCCGAGGGCTTTTTTGGGTCGTACTCCTGCCATAATATTTTAATTATTCGAGTTTCTAAAGTTGCACTTCAGTCAGGCAAAAAAGGAAATAAAGGTAAAAGGCAAGATAATAGTCTTGTAATCGTATAATCTTTGAAAGGTATTTTCTTGCCTGCCTCAGGCAATTGCCTTTTTAACCTTCTTTGCCTGTTCAACTTAAGCTTGCGAAAGTTGAATCAATTATTCGAGTTTCGTCGGCGAAACTTATTTCAATTTGCGGCAAAAATACAAAAAAGCCGCCACGCGGCAAAATTTACATTTGCAAATTTAAGATTGGCAAGCCTGCGGCACACCGGAGCCGCGCTCTTGACTTGCCGGATACCGCAACCCCCTCACCACCAATCAGCATGGCAGGTTTCGTCGCCGACGCGAGCGCCGCTCGCGTGCCTGTGCAAAACATCTATAAAATTGTTGATAACTTTTTGAGTTTATATTTGTAAATTGATGTAAAATGGTGTAATTTTGAGGTCTCAAAGCCGCAGCGACGCACCACAAGCGCCGTTGCGGCCGCTAATAGATTATGGATCAGGAAGTTTATCATATACCCGCACTTTTACCGCAAAGCCTTGAGGCTCTTGACATTCACCCGGGCGGCATATACGTCGACGCCACTTTGGGCGGCGGCGGCCACAGCCGTGCCATTGTGGAGCGCCTCGGAGGTGACGGTCATCTCTATTCGTTCGATCAGGATTCCGACGCAATAGAGCGTGCCTTCGCCGACAGCCGTTTCACGGCCATCCACGGCAACTTCCGCTTCATCACCAACTATCTCGACTATTACGGCGTCGAAGGCCGTGTAGACGGCGTCCTTGCCGACCTCGGCGTGTCGAGCCACCACTTCGACGACGCCTCGCGCGGCTTCTCCTTCCGTGCCGACGGACCTCTCGACATGCGCATGAACGCCGGCGCCCGCCTCAGCGCCGCCGACATCGCCGCCCAATACGACGCCGCCGAGCTCACCCGTATCTTCAAAATCTACGGCGAGCTGCCTCAGGCACGCCGCATTGCCGACGCCATAGTCAAGGCCCGCGCCGCTGCCCCCATCGACACCACCGGACGCCTCGTGGAGGTGATATCGCCGCTGATCAACCGAGCCAAGGAGAAGAAAGAGCTCGCACAGGTATTCCAAGCCCTGCGAATAGTCGTCAACGGCGAGATGGACGCCCTCGAAAGCTTCCTCAACGGCGCCCTCGAAGTGCTCCGCCCCGGCGGACGCCTCGCCATTATCACCTACCACAGCCTCGAAGACCGCATGGTGAAGAACTTCATGCGCACCGGCCGCACCGACGGCCACGAGGAAAAAGACCTCTTCGGGCGCTCGTCGGCACCCATCAAGCCGCTCGGCAGCAAGCCTATTGCGCCCGACGAGGAAGAAATCGAACGCAACCCCCGCAGCCGCAGCGCCAAACTGCGCGTGGCGGTGAAATTATAACCTCTCAACTCATTATGCCAAACATTCTCACAAATGCAATCGGAAAAGCCGGCGACTACACCCGTGTGGTAATCACCGGCGGCGGCGTGTCGAGCAAATTCTTCCGCCGGCACCTCTTCGTCACCTGCTTCGTGCTGCTCGCCTGTGTGCTGATGATAGCCATGCGCTTCGACTGCCTCACAAGCGACAACACCATCGAGAGCCTCAAGACCCAGATTGAAGTAATGCAGACCGAAAAACAGCGCCAGCGCTCGCTCTACATGACCATGACACGCGAGATGGCAATGATGCACCTCGTTGACTCCCTCAAGCTCGGCCTCACCGTGCCCGACAAACATCCTGAAGTAATACGCCGCCAAACAACCGACTGACCATGCCACAACCCACTCCTCAACATAAACCCGGATCCAAACAGAAATTCACTGTAGGGCGCTTCGGCATAATCTTTTTTATATGCGTCGGCGTGGCCATAGCCATAGCCTTCAACCTCTTCAAGACCACGGTGATCAATGCCGAGGCATGGAACCGCATGGGCGACTCAACCCTCAGTTCGGTGAAGCCCATCCCTCCCACACGCGGCGAGATACTCGCCTCCGACGGCTCCATCCTCGCAACCAATCTCTACTACTACACCGTGATGATGGACCTGCGCACCGAATCGTTCAAGATCATCGAGTTCACCGCCGCCGTGCCCGAGCTCTGCGACTCGCTCGCCAAATACTTCGAGCCCCACGACGCCAAGGCTTGGAAAAAACGCATACAGACGCAGCTCGACAAGCCCAAGAGCTCGCGCACCCGCAACTTCGTGCTTGCCCGCGACGTGCCCCAGCAGACCTACGAGCGCATTCGCAACACATTCCCCTTCTTCCGCGATTTCCCCAAATCGCGCCACTCGGGTCTGAAGAAAGACCGCCGGCTCAAACGCTCATATCCCTTCGGCTCAATGGCGCGCCGAAGCATAGGGCGCGTAGGTATGACGGCGGAGTGCAGCGAAATCCACGGCCGCTCGGGGCTTGAATATGCCCTCGACAGCCTGCTCTATGGCCGCGCCGGCGTGAAAGTGCGCGGCCTCTCCACCCGAGGCATGAAATATATCGAGGACACCGCCGCCGTGAAAGGCTTCGATGTCTACACCACCATCGATATCACCATGCAGGATATCCTCGAGAGCGAGCTCAACACCATGCTCCACGACTCGCAGGCCGAGTGGGGAGCGGCAATGCTCATGGAAGTAAAGACCGGCGACATCAAGGCCATATCAAACCTCGAGCTCGACAAATCCAGCCGCACTCCGCGCTATATCGAGGCGCTCAACCGCTGCGTGCAGCCCTACGAGCCCGGCTCGGTGATGAAAGTGATGACAATGGCTGTCGGGCTTGAAAAAGGCTTCGCAAAGCCAAATCAGGTCTACCCCATCGGCCACAGCTACGCATACCTCAACAACCGTCCCATCCGCGACACACACTCACCCGCCAGTCTGCCGGTGAGCCGCTTTATCGAATACTCGTCGAACATCGGCATGGTGAAGATGTCAATGCCCTACTACAGCTCCGACCCCACGCAATTCCGCCGCGACCTCGAGGAGCTGGGCTTCTTCGACGCCTTCAATACCGGTATCGCCGGCGAGCAGCCGCCGCGCGTGCGCCGCGACCCCAAGATGATCGACCTCTCGCGCATGGTCTTCGGCTACACCACGGCCATACCGCCGCTCTATACCTGCGCTTTCTATAATGCCGTGGCCAACAACGGCGAGTTTGTGCGTCCGCGCCTCGTCAAAGGCCTGCGCACCCCCGACGGCCGCGACTCCCTGCTCGAGGTGAGCTATGTGCGCCGCCGCATGATGAGCCCCGAGAATGCCGCCGTGCTCCGCGAGATGATGCTCGGCGTGGTATGGGGCGAGGGAGGCACTGCCAAGATTCTGCGCAACGATGCCGTGAAAATCGCCGGCAAGACGGGCACCTGCAAGATAGCCCTCGAACGCCCAAAGGTCGACGCAAACGGCGACAGTATCGACCCCAAGACGCCATGGAAAGGCGGCTACCGCGAAGGGCACTATCGCGTGACTTTCTGCGGATTCTTCCCCTACGACAATCCCAAATACACCTGCATAGTGGTCATCAACGACCCCAAGCTGCCCTACCGAGGCCCGGCGGTGAGCTCGGGCGTGGTGCTCAAGAACTTGGCCCTCAAGCTCTATGCCCGCTCCATGCTCAACGACAACCCCGAGTTCAAGGAGGCACCCCGCGACCCCTCGGCCAAAGGCCCGACGGTCTATGCCAGCTTCGACAGCAAGCGCAACGCCACCCTCCACAGCGAGCTTGCCTTGGGCAAGACACAGGCCATACGCCGCCCCGCTCCCTGCGATACGGCCGGCCGCGTGCCCGATGTCAAGGGCGTGAGCATACGCGAGGCGCTCACTCTGCTCGAAAGCAAAGGTTATTCGGTGAAATTCAAGGGTGTAGGCTATGTCTACGCCCAGAACCCCGAAGCCGGCACTCCCGCCGGACCGGGCACACGCATTAATCTGTCTTTACGTCATGATTGAAAATAATTACGCAACAACACTCGATGTAATGCTCGACGCGCTGCCCCGCTATGAGGCTGCCCACGCCGACAGCCGCGCAGTGCATGGCATTACGGCCGACAGCCGCGCCGTTGTGCCCGGCGGCATGTTTGTGGCCGTGCGCGGCGTGGCCGTCGACGGTCACACCTTCATAGCCAAGGCCATAGAGGCCGGCGCCACAACCGTGGTGTGCGAGGAGCTGCCCGCCGACATCTGCCCGGAAGTGCAGTATATCCTTGTAGACGACAGCCGCGACGCCCTCGGACGCCTTGCCTCGCGCTTCTACGGCGACCCCTCCGACGAGCTGACCCTCGTAGGCGTCACCGGCACCAACGGCAAGACCACCATTGCCACGCTGCTCTACGAAGTGGCACGTCTGCGCGGCGAGAAGGCCGGCCTGATTTCCACCGTCGCCAACATCATCGACGGCGAAAGCACTCCCGCCGAGCACACCACCCCCGACCCCGTGCAACTCAACATGCTCCTGCGCAAGATGGTAGACGCCGGCTGCACCTTTGCCTCAATGGAGGTGAGCAGCCACGCCTGCGACCAGCACCGCATTGCCGGGCTCACATTCGCCGGAGGCATTTTCACCAACCTCACGCGCGACCACCTCGACTATCACAAGACATTCGACGCCTATCTCAAGGCCAAGAAATCATTTTTCGACGGTCTGCCCGCAAACGCTTTCGCCCTGAGCAACGCCGACGACCGCAACGGCGCCGTAATGCTCCAGAACACCGCCGCCCGCAAGGCAATGTACTCCACCTGCGATGTGGCCGACTTCAGCGTAAAGGTCATCGAAGACCGCCTCGACGGCATGTTGCTCGAAATCGGAGGAAGGCAGGTAGAGACAATGTTTACCGGCCGCTTCAACGCCTCCAACCTCGCCGCAGTCTACGGCGCCTGTGTGCTCCTCGGCATGAGCGCCGACGAGGCCATGGTGGCATTGAGCCGGCTGCGCCCCGTGGCAGGCCGCTTCCAGCCTTTCCGCTCCGCCAAAGGAGTGACGGCGATTGTTGACTACGCCCATACGCCCGACGCCCTCATCAACGTGCTCGACACCATCGGCGAGGTAGCCGGCGACGACGCCCGCATAATCACCGTGTGCGGCTGCGGCGGCAACCGCGACAAAGGCAAGCGCCCCCTCATGGCACAGCCCGCCGCCGACCGCTCCGACACCGTGATCATCACCAGCGACAACCCGCGCAATGAAGACCCCGAAGCCATCATCGCCGACATGCTCGCCGGCCTCGACAGCGCGCAGATGGAGCGCGTCGTCACCATCACCGACCGCCGCGAGGCAATCCGCAAGGCCGTAGAGCTCGCTCGCCCCGGCGACATCATCCTCATCGCCGGCAAAGGCCATGAGACAGAGCAGATTATCGGCGACACCGTACATCACTTCGACGACCGCACAGAAATTCAAGAAGCATTCGCAAGCCCAGAGCTTGACTAAAAATTACAGCAACCGTGTTATATTCATTATTCGCACTCTTACAGGAATCGGAATTCCCGGGCATAAGGCTGATGAACTACATCACTTTCCGCTCGGGCGCCGCCTTTGTGATCGCGCTCCTGCTTGCCATCTTCGTAGGCCGCAGCGTGATACACCGCCTGCAGAAAATGCAGATTGGCGAGATTATCCGCGACCTCGACCTCGCCGGCCAGATGGCAAAGACCGGCACACCGACAATGGGCGGTATCATTATCATCCTCTCCATACTTGTACCCTGCCTGCTGGTGGGCAACCTCACCAACATCTACATGCTGCTCATGCTGCTCACAACGGTGTGGCTCGGCACGATAGGTTTCCTCGACGACTACCTCAAGCTGCGCAAGCACAACAAAGACGGCATGAAGGGCAAATATAAGATTGTGGGTCAGGTGGGCATAGCGCTCATCGTAGGCGTGACAATGTATCTCAACCCCTCGATGACCATCGTAGAGAACCGCGAGATCGTGAGCGAGGAGACTCACCGCGTGGAAGAAGTCATCTACGAGCAGGAGACCATCAAGTCGCCCCAGACCACCATACCCTTTGTGAAGAACAACAACTTCAACTACTCATGGCTTACCGGCTGGATGGGACGCCACGCCGAGACCGGCGGATGGATAGTGTTCGTTCTCATCACCATCTTCCTCGTATCTGCCACCAGCAACGGCGCCAACCTCAACGACGGCCTCGACGGTATGACCGCCGGCCTGTCGGCGATAGCGGGCGGCGCGCTGATATTGATGGCCTACCTCGGAGGCAACATCATATATTCGAGCTACCTCAACATCATGTATGTGCCCGGCAGTGAGGAACTTGTGGTATACATGGCCGCCTTTATCGGCGCCCTCATCGGCTTCCTGTGGTACAACGCCTCCCCGGCGCAGGTATTCATGGGCGACACGGGCAGCCTCACCCTCGGCGGCGTGATATGCGTATTCGCAATCCTCATCCACAAGGAGCTGCTGCTGCCTATCCTCTGCGCGCTCTTCTATATCGAAGACCTCTCGGTGATACTTCAGGTAGCATATTTCAAGCGCACAGGCGGCGGACGAATCTTCAAGATGACTCCCCTCCACCACCACTACCAGAAAGACGCTGACCTGAGCATGCGCGTGCTCATTCAGCGCCCCCTGCGCGCAATAGCAGAGCAGAAAATCGTGACCCGATTCTGGATTGTGGGTATAATACTTGCTGTGATAACATTCGTGACACTTAAAATACGATAAATGGAAAAGACAATGAAACGCCTTGTAGTACTTGGCGCAGGCGAGAGCGGCACAGGAGCCGCCATTCTTGCCAAGGACAAAGGAATGGATGTCTTTTTGAGCGACTTCGGCAAGATCTCGCCCAAATACCGCTCCATGCTTGAAGACGAAGGCATAGCCTTTGAAGAGGGCGGACACTCTATGGAGCTGATTCTCAATGCCGACGAGATTGTGAAGAGCCCCGGTATACCTTTCGAGGCTCCGGTGATAAAAGAGGTGCTTGCAAAGCACATCCCCATCATCAGCGAGATTGAGTTCGCCGGCCGCTACAGCGACTCGAAGATGGTGTGCATAACCGGCTCTAACGGCAAGACCACCACCACCATGCTCATTCACCATATCCTGCGCCATGCCGGTATCGACGCCAGCCTCGCGGGAAATATCGGCAAGAGCCTCGCTTGGCAGGTGGCACGCGACCAGCACAAGGTGTATGTGGTGGAGCTGAGCAGCTTCCAGCTCGACAATATGTATGACTTCAAGGCAAATATCGCCGTGATGCTCAACATCACTCCAGACCACCTCGACCGCTACGACTTCAAGATGCAGAACTACGTGAACGCCAAATTCCGTATCCTGCAGAACATGACCCCTACCGACGTGTTTATCTTCTGGCAGGACGACCCGGTAATCACCGAGCAGCTGCGCCATGTCACCACCGAGGCACGCATGCTCCCCTTCGCCGAACATGAGGAAGAAAACACTGCCGCATATATCGACGCCGAGAACGAGCTGGTGTTCCGTACACCCGGCACAAGCATGAAAATGCCCCGCGCCGACCTCGCCCTCAACGGCCTCCACAATGTATTCAACTCCATGGCCGCCGGCTTGTCGGCCTGCCTCTTCGACCTTAAGAAAGACGATATCCGCGCCGCCCTGAGCGACTTCAACGGCGTTGAGCACCGCCTCGAATTCGTCGCCGACATCGACGGTGTGCGCTGGATCAACGACTCCAAGGCCACCAACGTCAACTCTTGCTGGTATGCCCTCGAGGCCATGGACCGCCCCACGGTGCTCATACTCGGCGGTAAGGACAAGGGCAACGACTACTCCGAGATATTGCCCTTGGTGAAAGAAAAGGTGAAGGCAATCGTGGCCATGGGCCTGCACAACGAGAAGATAGTGGAGTATTTCAACGAGTATGTGAAAGTTGTCGACACCGACAATCTCGCCGACGCCGTGGCCGCCTGCCGCGAGCTCTCAAGCGAGGGCGACACCGTGCTTCTCTCGCCTTGCTGCGCCAGCTTCGACCTCTTCAAGAATTATGAAGACCGCGGACGCCTGTTCAAAGAAGAAGTAAGAAAATCAATTTCAGCAAGCTGAAATTGATTAGTTTAAGGAGTTTATCAAGTTTAAGAAGTTTACATTTATCAGCAAAACATCCCGTCATACATGGACAGCCTCTCTCAAGCCGTAGAAACCGCCCTTGGCGCGCAGCAGCCGGCAGCCGAAACCGCAGCGGCAGCTACAGCCGAGCGCCCCGCCGCAGCCGCCGCCAAGCCTAAGAAACGAATCGACCATCACCTCTGGGGCACTTATCTGCTCTTGGTGATGATAGCCCTCATAGAGCTCTTCTCAGCCTCTGTGCAGGAAGTGCAGGCCGACGATATCTTCAGCCCGCTCATCCGCCACGGGCGATTCATCGGTATCGGCTTGATACTCATGCTCTTGCTCCAATGGGTACATTACCGCTTCATATTCAAGTTCACTCCCCTTTTTGTGGCATTTGCAGTGGGCATGATGATAGCGGTGCGCGGCGGCGGCGAGGATATCAACGGCGCCGTGCGCTCAATCACCATCATGGGCACGCCGATATTGCCGTCGGAGTTCATGAAGCTCGCCGTGGCCTTGGGCATGGCATATATACTTGCCAAGACGCAGGTCAAGGGCAAGCGCGATGTATCATGGGCGGGGCTGTGGATAAGTCTGGCATTCCTGCTCGGTTGTGCCGGCCTGCTGTTCTCGCAGGGCCTCTCCAACACCATCATCACCGTCGGCATTGGCGGAGCGATGATGTTTGTAGGCGGCATGGGATGGAAAAAAATCGGCATAGCCGCTCTTATTGTAGGTGTGCTTGGCCTTGGTGCTTACAAGTATAAAACCTCGGCAGAAGACAAAACCGAGTTTTCGGAGCGTCAGGAACTTGTAAATCAGCTCAACCACACCGACACCGACACTATTGGCGGCGCCGGTCGCGGCAAGGTATGGAACAAGCGCGTAGACGACTTCTACCGCCCCAACAAACACCTCGAGCCCTTCAGCCTCGAACATCAGCAGGAGCAGCTGAGCTTCATCGCACAGGCCCACGGCCATATCCTCGGCGTAGGCCCGGGCAAATCGCGCGAGGCGGCACGTCTGCCCCTTGCATACTCCGACTATGTATTCGCCATCATCGTGGAAGAGCTCGGCCTTATCGGCGGCCTCTTCATATTGCTGATATATGTGTGGATATTGGGCCGAAGCGCCAAGCTCACGCTGCAGTTCAAGCATACGATGCCGGGCGTGCTGGTGATGGGCTGCTCGTTTGTGATAGTGTTCCAAGCGCTCTACCACATGGCCATCGTCTCGGGCGTGATACCGGTGTCGGGACAGCCGCTGCCGCTCATATCCAAGGGCGGTATCTCGGTGCTCGCCACATCGCTGACATTCGGCGTCATGCTCTCTGTAGCGCGCCATGCAGTGCATGTCACCGACAGCAAGCAGGCTCAGCGCATTGAGCACGACCTCCTGCCCGAAAGCGCACAAGGCGTCAACCCGGCACTCCGCGAGGGCGCCTCTTGAACAATAGCACCCCTTAGCGAGTTATATCTAAGGGCAAGTTTCGTTGCTGACGCGAGTGCAACTCGCGTGTTGCCACCCACCAACCCACCAACCACAACCCACCAACCACCAACATAAAATATGAAAGTATTGATAAGCGGCGGCGGCACAGGCGGCCACATCTTCCCGGCTCTGTCGATAGCCGACGCCATAAAACGTCGCGACCCGCAGGCCGAAATCCTCTTTGTAGGCGCTGAAGACCGTATGGAGATGGAGCGCGTGCCGGCGGCAGGCTATCAAATAGTAGGGCTGCCCGTGAGCGGCTTCGACCGCAAACGGCTCTGGCGCAACTTCGGCGTACTGCTCAAACTATGGAAGAGCATACGCCGTGCCCGCAAGATCGTGCACGACTTCAAGCCCGACATCGCCATAGGCGTTGGCGGCTACGCTTCAGGCCCGACACTGAAGGCCGCACAGCGCGCCGGCGTGCCCACGGTGCTGCAGGAACAGAACTCATACGCCGGTGTCACCAACAAACTCCTCGCGCCCAAGGCCGACGCCATCTGCGTGGCATACCCCGGCATGGAGCGCTTCTTCCCCGCCGACAAGATTATAATGACCGGCAACCCGGTGCGCAAGTCGCTCTTCGACTGCACACTTACGCAGGAAGAAGCCAAGCAGGCACTCGGCTTCGAGGCCGACAAGCCGCTTGTGCTCATAGTAGGAGGCAGCCTCGGCGCCGGCACACTCAACCGCACCGTAATACACGCACTCACCGACGGCAAAGCTGCCCGTGCGCCTTTCAACGTGCTCTGGCAGACCGGCAAGCGCGGATATCTTGAATGTAAGGAACAATACCTCAAGAGCAACCTGCCCAACATACACTGCACCGAGTTTATCAGCGACATGGCCGAGGCCTACCGCGCCGCCGACCTTGTGGTGGCCCGCGCAGGAGCCGGCACCATCAGCGAGCTCGAGCTGCTCGGCAAAGCGTCGATACTCGTGCCCTCGCCCAACGTGGCCGAAGACCACCAGCGCCACAATGCCGAGGCTCTCGCCAACCGCGGAGCTGCCGGATTGGTGCTCGACGCCGACGCCGAGAAAGACCTCTGGAGCCAAGCTGCCGTGACTGTCGAGAATCCGCAGACCCTGCGTCTGCTCAGCGAGGAGATACGCAAGCTCGCCCTCCCCGACGCCGACGACAAGATTGCCGATATAGTATTCGACCTCGTCAGCAAGCATTGATTTAATTTTAAGGACTTTAAGGTCATTAAGGTCCTTAAAGTCCTTAATGACCTTAAATAACAAAAGCAATGGAAAGAGTATATTTTGTGGGTATCGGCGGCATTGGCATGGCCGCGCTTGCCCGTTACTATATGTCGAAAGGTCTGCCCGTAGCGGGCTACGACCGCACCGAAAGCGCTCTCACCGACGAGCTCGTGCGCGAGGGCGCCACCGTGAGCTATGCCGACAGCATGGACGCCGTGCCAGAGGAATACCGCGACAAGGCGGGCACTCTCGTGGTCTACACCCCGGCTGTCCCGGCTGAGAATATACCGCTGTCGTTTTTCCGCAACGGGGGCTTCGAGCTCAACAAACGCGCCCGCGTACTGGGCCTTATCACGCGCGACAGCAAGAGCCTCTGCTTCTCGGGCACACACGGCAAGACCACCACATCGTCGATGGCCGCACACATCATGCACAGCGGCGCCACCGGCTGCAACGCTTTCCTCGGAGGCATTCTCAAAGGCTACAACAGCAACCTTATCCTCAGCCCGACATCGCCCTACAGCGTTGTCGAGGCCGACGAATACGACCGTTCTTTCCATCAGCTCACCCCCTACATCGCCATCGTCAACGCCACCGACCCCGACCATCTCGACATCTACAGCACCGAAGAGGCATATCTTGAGAGCTTCGCCCACTTCACCGAGCTGATACGCCCCGACGGCTTCCTGCTCATCCACACCGGCCTCAAGCTCAAGCCCCGCGCACCGCAGGGAGTGCGCACCTATACTTTCGGCCGTACCGACGGCGATTTCCACGCCACCAACGTGCGCACCGGCAACGGCACGATAGTATTTGACTTCGTATATCCCGGCGGCGTCATCACCGACATAGAGCTCGGTGTGCCCGTAGACATCAACGTAGACAATGCCATCGCCTCATTGGCAGCCGTATGGCTCACCGGCACACTCACCGACGAGCTCGCACGCAGCGCCATGAAGAGCTATCCCGGCGTGGAGCGCCGCTTCGAATTCCATCTCAAGGAAGACGGCCGCGCCATAATCGACGACTATGCCCACCACCCCGACGAACTGCGCAAGAGCATTGAATCGGTGCGAGCGCTCTACCCCGACAAGACACTCACGGTAGTATTCCAGCCGCACCTCTACAGCCGCACACGCGACTTCGCCGACCAATTCGCCGACGCCCTCTCGGCAGCCGACGAGGTTATGCTCACCGACCTCTACCCTGCCCGCGAGAAACCCATACCCGGTATCAGCTCAAAAACTATCTTCGACAAAGTCAAATGTGAAAAAAAATCATTGATTTCAAAAGAAGATTTTGTCAATACGATGAAAAATCGTAACTTTGAAATCCTTTTGACAGTAGGAGCCGGCGACCTCAACCTATATAGCGCCCGTCTGGCAAAAGAGCTGAAAAATTGAACGTTCTCACTTTCAAAACCGACCGACTGAATGAGTAAACAATCCGTGATAATGTGTGTGTTGACAATCTTAATGCTTGTCTACATCGGCTTCGCCCTGCCCATAACGGCGGGGATGTCGCGCGCCGACCATATCACGGGCATGGATGTAGTGCTCAGCGACCCGACATCGCGCTTTGTCAACAGCTCCGACGTAATCGCCGAGAGCGGTATCGACCCCGCGACACTCGCCGACAGCCTGCGCTGCACTTTCAATCTCGGTGCTCTCGAAGCGCGCCTGAAGGCGAGCGACAAGCTGCAGGACGCCAACGTGACCCTGCGCAGCGACGGCAGCATACGCGTCGACGTCACCCCGATGGTGCCCGTGGCGCGTGTCTTCGACCCCAAGGAGCCTTCGTACTATATCAACGCCTCAGGCAAGCGCATACTCGCCGAGCTGCGCTATCACATCGACGTGCCGGTGCTCGTAGGCAGTTTCGACAGCCTCCATCCGGCCAAGCGTCTGCTCCCTCTGCTCGACAAGATAGCAAACGACCCCCGCACCGGCTCTATGGTGGCCACAGTCACTCAGGAGCCCGACGGCAACATCATACTCATCCCCACCATCGTGGGGCATGTGATCAACTTCGGCGACACCTCGCTGGTAGATGACAAATTCGACCGTCTGCGCCGATTCTACCGCCATGTATCGCCCACCCGTGGCTGGGAGGCCTACGACACCATCGCCGTAAAATGGCGCGACCGCGTAGTGGCCACAAGGCGCGACAAACAGCTGCCCCCTCCCCCAATCCCGACTGTCGAAGAAGCCACCGGCGAACTCGACATCGACAATAACGAGCCGCAACCCGGCGACAGTATCTCTCACTCTAACACCTAATCATCCACCGCTATGGAACCTAAGACAATAGTAGCCATTGAAATAGCCTCGTCGAAGATCAAAGGTGCCGTCGGCAGCGTAGGCCCCGACGGACGTATCACCGTCCTCGCCGCAGAAGAAATCGCCGGGCTCAACAACGTGCGCTACGGCCGCGTGCAGAACATCCGCGAGGTTTCTGCCGCTGTCAACGAAATAATCAGGCGTCTTGAGAACGCTCCCGGCGTGAAACCGCGCAAGGTGCGCGCTCTGGCCGTATCGCTTGGCGGACGGTCTCTCTCGGGCTCGCCGGCACAGGCCGCACAGAAATTCCCCAAGGAATGTGAAATCACCGAGCGTCAGGTTGAGCGCCTCGCTTTCGAGGCCACCCACGACTTCATGGGCGACAAGAACATCGAGGCCACAGTGCCGCGCATTTTCTATGTCAACAATGCCGCCGTGCGACGCCCCGTAGGCACTTTCGGTGAGAGCTTCCGCGGTGAGTTCGTGATGATTACCTGCGGCAAAGAGACCCGCCAGAACCTCGACCGCATAAAATACGACACAATCGACCCGGGCAAGGTGACCTACATCATCCGCCCGACCGCCATAGCCGACCTCGTGCTCACTCCCGATGAGAAAGAGCTCGGCACAGCCCTCGTGGACATAGGCGCCGAGACCACCACCGTGGCCGTATACAAGGAGGGCACACTCGCCTTTGTATGCACCATACCGATGGGTGCGCGTCTGATTACTTTTGACCTCACATCGGGCTTCAACATCACCGAAGAGGCCGCCGAGGCCATGAAGATAGCATTTGCAGCCAAGGCCGACATCAACGACGCCGAGCTCGTAGGGGCATACGTCAACTCACGTGCCGGCGAAATAGCCGCCAACGTGCTCGCGCAGCTCAATGCCGCCGGCTACAACGCCCAGACTCTCAACAAAATCGTGCTCACGGGCGGCGGCTCGAATATCGCCGCTTTCGGCAATCAGCTCACCGCACAGGGCAAGCTGCCTACCCGCCTTGCCGAAATGCCTCACGACATAGCATTCCGCGTGGCCGGACGCAATACAGCCGACAACATCGACATCATATCGCTCCTTGTCGCCGGCGCACGCAAGATCGACGAGGGCTGCCTGTCGCCCCTCGCAGCCCCTGCTCCTCCGGTAACCGTCTTTGAGGAAGAAGAAGAGGAAACCGAAGAGGCCGCCACGCCGCAGCAGGAACAGGCCGCCGCACAGGACACCCCCACCGACGTATATACCCCGGCACAGACCACAGGCCGGCGCCATATCGAGGAAGATGACCCCGACCTCTACAACGACGACCCCGACGAAGATAGCGACTACCGTCACGAAAGCTCTTCAAAAAGCGGATTCTCGCTCTTCCGCCGCCGCAAGAACAAAGAGCAACCCGTAGAGCGCGTACACCGCCGACCCACCGAACCGGTATATACCGACCCGGAGGAAGAAGACCCCTTCGGAGCCTCGGAGGAAGACCCCGACGATGTATACGAAGGCGGCTCATCAGGCCGCACGGAGCGCGCGGGCGACATGCTCAACTCCATGCGCGAGAGAATAGTGAAAATCTTCTCGTCAAGCAACGCCGAGGAAGAAGAAAACGCCGAGGCCGACGATTATTAACAATTCAAGTTCCGCAAGTCGCTTCGCTACTTGAAAACTTGAGGTTTAAAGCGCCTTCAGCGCAGTTTATGAAGTTTAGATAGTTTACCAAAAACCGCTATATTTAAACTCCTTAAACTTGTTAAACTCATAATAAACAAGTTTCGCTTGCGAAACTTAATCTGTAGAAAGAAACAGAGATGGAAAACGCAGAAGACCCAGCCCTTTTGGCAAGCTATAAAAACGCTGACCTGCCCGGTCAGACCTGTCCTCCCACCATTCTCGCCCTCGGTGTCGGCGGCGGCGGCTGCAATGCCGTGGCTTATATGACAACCCAAGGCGTAAAGGGTGTTGACTTCGTTGTGCTCAACACCGACCAGCAGGCACTCCTGCCCATGCCCGTGGCCACCAAGGTGCTCCTTGGCCCTAAGACATGCGGCGGCTACGGTGCCGGCGGTAAACCCGAAGTTGGCCAGGCTGCCGCCGAGGAAAGCGTACCCGAGATAGAAGAACTCCTCACCCCCGACGTGAAGATGGTATTCGTCACCGCCGGCATGGGCGGCGGCACCGGCACCGGCGCCGCGCCTATCGTGGCAGGCGTGGCCAAGAAGCGCGGCGTGCTCACAGTGGGCATTGTCACGATTCCGTTCTTCTTCGAGGGCATGAACAAGATAAAGAGCGCAATCGAGGGCGCAGCACGGCTGCAGAAGAATGTCGATGCCATGCTCATAATCAACAACGACCGTTTGGCGAGCATTTACCCCGACATGGCATGGGACGAGGCTTTCTCAAAGGCCGATGATATCCTCACCACAGCAGCCCGCACAATCTCCGACATGGTGACCACACTCGCAAACATCAACATCGATATGCGCGACGTTGACACCTGCCTGCGCGACGGCCGCACGGCCCTCATATCCGTAGGCTACGGCGAGGGCGAGGACCGCATGAGCCAGGCCATCCAGTCGGCCCTGCACTCCCCGCTGCTGTGCGACACCAATATCATGACAGCCAAGGAGTTGCTCTTCGCCTTCTACTACAGCCACGACCTCGAGCCGCGTCTGAAAGTGTCGGAGGCCGCACAGGCCAACAACCTCGTGCGCGAGATCAACAAGTCGGTGCACATCAAATTCGGATGGGGCTTCGACGATACCCTCGGCAACAAAATCAAATTCACCATCCTCGCCTCGGGCTTCGATGTGTCGGTGGATACCGACGGCACCACCATCGAGATTATCGAGGGCAAGGACAATATAGAGCGCCCCGACGATGTCGACGACCTCGGCACCATCGCTGCAATCTCCGACGCCTACGGCCGCGAGAAGGTGGAAGACCTGCTCCGCAGCCAAGAGACACAGAGCTACTATATCCTCACCCCCGAGCAGCTCGACAGCGACGACGCCATTGCCATGATAGAGCGCACACCCGCATATAAACGCGACAAGCGCAAGGCTGCACAGGCCGTTGGCCGCAGCGCGGCACCGGCACCCTCGCCTATCGACCGCGCCGCTTACCCGACACAGCCCAACGACCGACGCAACTCCAACAATATTTCATTCTCCCTCGATGACACAGAATAAGCTCAAACTCGTGGTATCGACAGGCGCCGGAATAAGCGCCGAGAGCGGTATCAGCACTTTCCGCGACGCCGACGGCCTGTGGGAAAACCACGACGTGATGGAAGTGGCCAGCCACGACGGATTCGTGCGCAACCCGGCGCTCGTACATCAGTTCTACAACGACCGCCGCGCTGCCCTCGCCACCGTAGAGCCCAACGCCGCCCACAAAATCCTCAAAGACCTTGAGGATTATTTCGATGTATATGTGATCACGCAGAACGTCGACGACCTCCATGAGCGCGCCGGCTCCTCAAATATCACCCATCTCCACGGCGAGCTCACCAAAGTGCGCGCCCTCGACGACGAGAGCAAGGTGTTCAAGATCGGCTACCAAGAGCGCACCGACCCCGACACCGTTATCGAAGGCCACAAAGTGCGCCCGCATATAGTGTTCTTCCAAGAAGCGGTGCCGATGTTCGAGAAAGCCACCGAGCTTGCCGCCGAGGCCGACATTTTCGTAATCGTAGGGACATCGCTTGTGGTATACCCTGCCGCGGGTCTTCTCCACTACGTGCGCCGCGGAGTGCCGGTATATTATATCGACCCCAAGCCCTCGCCAGTACCCGCCGGAGTGACCGTCATACGCGAACCGGCGACCACCGGCATGGCCGAACTCGAAATCGTGCCCGACATGCACACCCGCAAGAAACGCATGGCAGAGCTTGCCCACGGCTGCATAGCCCTTCCCGGCGGTGTGGGCACATTTGAAGAACTGATGGAGATCATCACATGGCGCCAGCTCGGCCTCTACCACGGCAACATCGTCATTCTCAACCTCAACAACTACTACGCACCTCTGCTGTCGATGTTTGAGCAAGGCATACAGGAAGGCTTCATGCCTGCCGACCACTACCGTCTATTCAAGGTAGCCTCGTCGGTAGAAGAGGCCGTAGACTACGCCCTTGCCTCAGACACCGACGTAAAGGTATCTAATAAATTCTGACATGCCGGCCGACAGCCTTATCCACCAACCCGTAATCCCGCCTGTAGAGCCGGTATCCTTCGAGCCGCCGCACGATGCAAGCCAGATGTATAGCCAAGGTATCAGCACCGTGCTTGTCGACAGCATAGCCCGTGATACCATCTCCGGCCGCATACCCCATTTCATCCCCGTTGCCGAGGCCGACAGCCTGCGCTCCGAAGCTTTCGTCGACAGCCTCGATGAAGCCCGCATACCTGAGATTCCCTCGGGCGTGAGCGAAGGAATATCCCCGATAGGCATGCCGGCCACCTACGTAAACTCCACCCCCTTGGCAGCCCTGCTGATGACGACTCTTGTGCTCGCCGCCCTCAACTCGGGCTCTCTGCTGCGAGCTCTCAAAGCCTACCGTGCCGAGCTGTGGAGCGTCCGCAGGCGACACAACGTCTTCGACGACGAGCACCGTGTGCCCGGCTACATAGCCGGCGTGCTGGCATTGATATTCGTGGTATTCGGCGGCGTGGTGCTCTATAACCTCCACGGCGTGCCGGCTGTGCCTACATTCGCAGGCGCCGCAGCCTCTATGGGCTTGTTGGGCGTATACTACATCTTCCAGCGCTGTGCCTACTGGCTCTTGGGCTACACATTCACTACGCCCGAAGGACGCCGGCGCTGGCTCGGAGGTTTCGCCGCCACCCAAGCCTATACAGGGCTTGCACTGGTGATTCCGGCCATGCTGCTCATATTCGAGCCCTCATGGCACTCTACACTTATAATTATCTCATTAACAATATATTTTGCTGCAAGGCTACTGTTTATAGCAAAAGGTTTTAGAATTTTTTACCAAAATTTTTGGTCTTTGCTTTATTTTATTTTGTACCTTTGCACTTTAGAAATTTTGCCGATGCTTCTGATTTACTATCTGTCAGGCCTTCTGACAGCAGTCTTATAAGAGCACCGGCCATTGTAGCAGCAACCACTTTATAGTACACTCGAGAGTGAAAATCAAGAAGATACTTGTATCCCAGCCTAAGCCGACGACCGACAAGTCGCCGTACTTCGACATTGCTCAGAAGCACGATGTAGAGCTGGTATTTCGTCCTTTCATCAAGGTCGAAGGGCTTTCTGCAAAAGAATTTCGTCAGCAGAAAGTCAATATTCCCGATTTTACGGCCATTGTATTCACTGCCCGCACGGCAGTCGACCATTTCTTCCGTCTTTGCGAGGAAATGCGAATCTCCATACCGATGACCCTGAAATATTTCTGCACCAGTGAAACCATCGCCAACTATCTGCAGAAATACATCGTATACCGCAAGCGTAAAATCTTTGCCTCTCCCACAGGCAAACTCGCCGACCTCTTGCCGGCAATGCAGAAACACAAGACAGAGAACTTCCTCATCGTAGTGAGCGATGTCAACAACGGCTCTGAGAGCGCCCTGCTCGCGGCCAACAAGCTCAATGTGTCGCAGGCGGCGATGTACCGCACCGTGAGCAACGACTTCGGTCCCGACGAGGCTTTCGACTACGACATGCTCGTGTTCTTCAGCCCCCAAGGCATTGAGTCTCTGCTCAAAAACTTCCCCGACTTCGAGCAAGGCGACATACGTATCGCCGCCTTCGGCCCGGCCACGGTAAAAGCCGTGCAAGACGCCGGCCTGCGCCTCGACATCGAAGCCCCCTCGCCCAAGGCTCCCTCGATGACTTCGGCCATCGACCTCTATCTGAGCGAACAGCAAGAAGAGTGAAGCAATACGGCCTCTACAAGAAACAGAAACTTTGCTCCGCCACTGCCATCGACATGCTCTTCGGCAGTGGTGGCGCTGAGTTTTCGCGCCTTGCCTACCCGCTCAGGGCTGTGGCCCGGCGCAACGATGGCCGACGCTCCGACTCCCCGGTCGCTTTTCTTATAAGCGTGCCTAAAAAACGCCTCCACCATGCCGTTGACCGCGTGAAAATGCGCCGCCGCATACGCGAGGCATTCCGACTCAACCATCAGCGCTTCACATTGCCCGAGGGCTGCCGCGTTGACCTTGCATTCATATATGTGGGCAACAAACTCATGCACTACCAAGCCACCGAGCGCGCGATGTGCCGTATACTCGAGGCTCTGCAGCAACACTATGCACCTGATAGCCAAGAGTCTTAGGGCGGCTGCGGTGTGGCTGCTCTGCCTGCCCATAGTATTCTACCGCTCATGTATCTCCCCTTTCACGCCGCCGAGCTGCCGCTTCACCCCCACATGCAGCCAATATGCCCTTGAGGCATTGCGCAAGCACGGGCCGATAAAAGGTATGTGGCTGGCGATAAAACGTATATGCCGCTGTCACCCATGGGGAGGCTGCGGATATGACCCCGTGCCGTGAATATGGACCTCCATGACTTCGACGACATCCACTCCCACTACCGGCGCGGCCCACGGATAATCACAAACATCAGCCCCGGCGAAGAAATCACCACTGCGCAAGGCCATGCATGGTATAGCGTAGGCATACACCCATGGGATAGCGACACCGCCTCCGCCGCCACCATCGAATCACTTCGCCGCATGGCCGCCGACCCTCGCGTGGTCGCCATAGGAGAAGCCGGCCTCGACGCAACAAAAGGCGCCGATGACGCCACTCAGGAAGCTCTCTTCTTGGAGCAGGCCAAGATTGCAGAAGAAGTAGCCAAACCGCTGATAATACATTGTGTAGGCCGCTTCGGCCGCATTATGGAATTGCGCCGGCAGTTCAAGCCCTCCCAACGCTGGATAATACACGGCTTCCGCCGCAAACCCGAGCTCGCCCGCCAGCTCATCGCCGCAGGATTCGACATCAGCCTCGGCCTGCGCTACAACCCCGGCGTAACCGCCGCCATACCGCCACAACACATCTATCATGAAACAGACTGCGACAGACCCGATGAGGAGTCCGCCGCCGACTTAACAAACAATCCGTAAAATTTTTCCACTACAAAATTACTACCTCTCCACATCCTCCACAATACTCAAAAATAGGTATTTATCAAAAAACTTCCACTCCACAGTTCCATTTTGGAGATAATGAGAGTGTGTGATGTTATTCGAGCTATCCAAAATCAAAATATTTGTCTATATTGTTATTTTATTGTATCTTTGCTCAATCAAAACCTACCGCGAATGGCCATGACGATAAATTCTTCACCTATATTGGAAGGTGAATCAGCAAGATTATTTATAGAAGAAGCCGAAATCAACGGCAAACATGCCACTCCTCGACTCACAGAGGAGCGGGAGGCCGAACTGCGCGAGATTGAAACCCGTTCGCGCAAGCTCCTATCCATGATTTTAGGCCGGAAGAATGGATAAATCTTCTGAATTTATCCTTACCAGAGACGCTGAGAAGCTACCCTACACCAAGGATGTAGCTTCTTATTGCTCCCCTTTTTCGTGCAATGACAATGATCTTGATGAATTTTTCTCCAGTGATGCTTTTTTCTACGACAACGAGCTTATAGGCAAAACCTACGCTTGGGTGAATGCAACAGATACCCGACAAATACTCGGGCTTATCACATTGGCCAACGACAGCATTAAAGCCCATACTATAGCGCCTGCAGCAAGAAACAGACTTCAACGAGGTGTCACAAATGCCAAACGAGGTATAAATTTCCCTGCGGTACTTATCGGTCGCTTAGGTGTTTCAGCAGTCTGTCAAGGCAAAGGGATGAATGTCGGCAGTCAGATTCTTGGCTACATCAAGGATTGGTTTCGCTCAAGCGATAATAAAACCGGATGTCGGTTTCTTGTTGTTGACGCCTACAACAACGCCCGCACAATACATTTTTATCAGAAGAACGGCTTCAAGACATTATATAAGATAGAACAGGAAGAACGCGATTTTCTCCAACTGAAACCCGAAGAACCATTAGAAACACGATTCATGTTTTTCGACTTGAAGAACAAGTGATTGAGTCCTAAAGAGTATTTTGTGAGTCGTCTTGTAGACGCCATTACCTGTATCGCCGACAGACGTGAGCTGCAAGAACATTAAGTCAGCAAATTATGGTTTATATGGGCATTTATTTATATTTATTATTATTTTATTGGCAAAATCTTTGTTGGTTTAGGAAATTTTATATACTTCAGCCGCAGATTTAAGCAATTTTAGATTTGGTCTTTTTTACTTTATCTATAATACACTTTCAAATCTAAACTCTATACAACTAATATACCAATTTTTATTTGTTCTATCATTTCACAATTCGCTTTATTCAATGAGTAAAAAAATCTTAGCACTTCTCGTATTGGCAACGACGCTATTACCGTTCGGTTGCAAGTACGACGACACGGAGCTCTGGAACTCCGTGAACGACCTCGACGACCGCGTAGGGAAGCTCGAGGTGGCTGTTGAGCAGCTCAACGGCAATGTAAAGACTCTCTCCGACCTCATGACAGGCAAACTCTTCATTCAGAGCATTGAAGACAAAGGCAACGGCGTCCGTGTAGTCCACTTCATCAATGCCGCCGGCGAGGAATCGACAATGGAAATCGCAAACGGCAAAGACGGTGTCAACGGTGCTGACGGCGCAGCGGGTACCGATGGCAAAGACGGCGCCGACGGTGCAGCCGGCAAGGATGGCCAGACGCCGGTGGTTTCTGTACGTCAGGATTCCGATGGCAACTGGTATTGGACCGTCAACGGAGATTTTATCCTTGACAGCGACGGCAACAAGCTGCGTGCCAACGGTATAGATGGCATAAATGGAGCCGATGGCAAAGATGGTGCCGATGGCAAAGATGGCGCCAACGGCAATGACGGAGCTGACGGCGCACCCGGCAGCGATGGCAAAGACGGAGCCGACGGCAAGGATGGACAAGACGCCATCGCACCGGCCTTCCGTATCGACAACGGCCGCTGGATGATGTCGCTCGACCAAGGTCTGACATGGATGGAATGTGGCCAGGCTACCGGCAAAGACGGCGACGCCTTCTTCACCGACGCACAGACGAGCGCCGACGGCAAACTCGCCTATCTCACGCTGGCCGACGGCACCGTGCTGACATTCGAAATATACAATCAATTCGGCATTTCTTTCGATATCGAAAAGACTATCGTTCAAGAAGGTCAGACACGTGATATCAGCTTCACCGTCACCGGCATGACGGCCGAGACTTCTGTAGAGGCCATCGGCAAGAACGGATGGGAAGCCGACACTGAGCTTGGCAGCGACGGACGCGGCACTCTCACCGTCACAGCCCCCGACAAGACCGGCTATGGCAAAGTAATCGTGCTGCTCAGCGACGGCGCTGACCGCACCATCATGCGCACTCTCACATTCCTCGCCGGCACAGTAAAAGCTTCCACAAGCTCAGTCGAAGTGCCCACTTCAGGCACAAACGCACAGACAGTCAGCGTGGAGACAAATATCGACTTCACCCCCGAAGTCGCCGAGGAAGCACAGGCATGGCTCAGCATTGTGCCCTCAGGCCGCGCCGACGCCACACGCACAGAGACATTCCAGATCAAGGCAGAGGCTACCGACTCCCCCTCGCCCCGCAGCGGCCTGATCTATCTCAAATCTGACAAAGGCGCTGTATTGGAGACCGTCCTTATCGTGCAGACACCCGTCACCTTCGACGCCACTGACCTCGTGTTCCGCGTAGATCCGTCGCAGAGCCTCAACACCAAAGGCGTCATCCTGCCCATCTATGCCATATCGGGCACCATCACTATCGATTGGGGCGACGGCACAGAGCCGCAGGAAATCACCACCATGACCACCACGGCCACACGCTATCCATCGCACATCTACTCTGACAAGAACCGCCAATATAATGTTGTTGTCAAAGGCAAGGTGACAAATATCCAAGGTAATACGGCATCTTATATCGCCGGTGTCACCGAAATCGCACAGTGGGGCACGGGCAACGCCTATACCAATGTGGTATTGAACAACACCCCGATCACTTATCTCCCCGAAGCCAAAGGCAGTGAGTTTGCGGCTGTTACAAAATTCAGCTTCGGCAGCAACACCAAACTTGTCAACATCAGCCCCAAACTTTTCCACGGCACCACCAATAAGGTGAAAGCACTCAGCAGCGTATTCTACAACTGCTCGTCGCTCAAGAGCATACCTTCAGGCCTCTTCGACGGCATGACTTGGCTCACAACCATGGATAAGGTTTTCCAAAGTTGCTCGAGCCTTACCGATGTGCCTGCCGACCTGCTCAAAGACCAGACCGCTGTCACAAACATCGGTTATTTCTTCAGCGGCTGCAAATCGCTCACCGCAATACCCGCCGACTTCTTCAAGTCGCAGACAAAGGTCACCACACTGCAGTATCTCTTCCAGAACTGCGAATCTCTCACCGCACTTCCCGAAGGCTTGCTTCAGCCGATGAAAAACACATGCACCAACCTGAACTATACATTCGAAGGCTGCACATCGCTCAAGACCCTTCCGGCCAAGCTGTTCGACGGGTACACAAAAGTCAGCAACCTGAGCGCAATGTTCTCAAAATGCACCGGACTTGAAGAGCTCCCGGCCGGCTTCTTCGACTTCGCACAGCTTGTCACCAACTTCCAGAACCTCTTCGACGGCTGCACAAGCCTGCGCAAACTCAACTCAGGCTTTGTAAACAACACCAAGTTTACAAGCTACGGTATCAGCTTCGGCTCGATGTTCCGCAACTGCGAGAGCCTCACATCGCTCCCGGCAGACTTCATACCCGAATATATGTGGAACCGCTGCAACGCCATGGTGACCATGTTCTCCAACTGCAAGAGCCTCGAAAGCTTCCCCGAGGGCTTCTTCAACGGCCTCGGTGAGGGCAAGAACGCCAGCGGCGCCGTTATCAAGCCCGCCAACATGAATCAGACTTTCATGGGCTGCGAGAAACTCAAGACCATGCCTTTTGACATCATTTTCAACTCGACAGGCACACTGCAGCTCACTTCATTCTCAAGCGCTTTCAGCGGATGTAAATCGCTTACAGGCACAATTCCGGCCTACAAATTCGAATACAACGGCACCACATACGATGTAATGCCTTGGGAGCGCGTGGATTATCTCAAGAGCAGCGACGCCGATATGGTAGCCGCCGCCAAGAAAGTATTCGGCACAAGCACCAGTATCAGCGGCTCGGGCTGTTTCACCGACTGCGTCAAGCTCTCCGGCTATGCCGACATCCCCTCTACATGGGGCGGCGCCAACGACGGTATCACAGCAAAACCCGAACTCCGCGTGGAAATCATTCATCCCGAAGGCATGGAATACCACGCCATCTTCTTCGACTTCTACGGCAAGGAAGTGACAACACTCAAATACTACCTCTCTACCACCGCCGATATCAAGAAGTATCTTCCCCGCTATGGCAACTCTCTCGAGCAGATGGTCCGCGAGGGCGGCGTGCAGATTCAGAAAGATGATTACCAGAGCTTCTTCTATGCCCAGCTCAACAGCGAGACCGGAGCCGGCCTGTCTTTTGAAGATGGCGACCCCGACACCGAATATGGTATCATCATCCTTGTAGAAAACTCCAAGGGCTACAACGTGAGCTACACCACTGCCTCTACAGGCAGTATGCCCAAAGGCAGCGACGACTATGAGGCCTATATGGGCACATGGACTGTAACTCCCTCCGGCACAAGTGTTGAGATGGCAGGTGTAGATGAAAGCGGCAACCCGACAGTAATCAATACTCCCACTCCATCGTTTGACATCACCGTAGAACCATACCGAGTAGACGACACATACATCGTGACCGGCTGGGGCTACACCAAGTTCAACAATCACCGGCTCTTCGCCAAGTTCAACCCCGACACCAAGGCATTCGAAATCTGGAACGGTAAAGCAGGCAACGTACAGGTACAGACAAACTATCCCTTCGGTCCGGCCGACAACTCCGACGCCAAGTTCAACAGCTACACCGTCACCTACTACGGCGTAGTCGAAGACCCCAACACCATGCAATACAACTATTGGGGCACCTCAGCCGACGAATGTATTCTTGCAGGCAATCTCTTCGGAGAGCGTATCACAATGCTTGGCCAGAAGAGCCCCTCGGCAAGCTCGGCAGAATACGGCGACGTATATTGGGCAGGCTTCGAGGCTCTGCTCTGCATGGGTTCGATGAGCACTACCCAATACTGGACACCGGTGCAGGTAGTACTACCCGAGTTCGTATTCACCTACAATAACATCGACCTCACCTTGCACCACCACGGCCCATACGTCCTGACCCGCAAGGCAGCGGCTGCAAAGGCCGCTAAGGCAAGGACTTCCAAGACTCAGAGCTATCAGCTGAACCTTAGATAATATGATTCACCGGATGGTAGACGCCCTTTTTCCGGCGTCTGCCATCCTAATTCATTTAAGATCTGTCAATAATGAATAAATATATAATCACTGCAATATTTCTTGCGGGCGCTATGTCTGTATCAGCGCGTCATCTGACTCCACAGGAGGCTCTCGGAAGGCTGTCGACAACAGAATCAAAACGGTTGCCGGCAAAGCTCTCCAAGACTCCGCGTCTCGTTTTCTCTGCTCAGGCCGAGAGCCTTGACCGTGTCTACGTATTCGGCAACGCCTCCGACGACGGCTATATGATCTTGAGCGCCGACGACAGCACTCCGGCTTTGCTCGGATATAGCGACTGCGGCTCTTTCGACGCCTCGTCAATGCCCGACAACCTCCGATGGTGGCTCGATGAGTATGCCCGCCAGATTGCATACGCCGCACAAAGCGACGACGAGGCCGGTGACGCGACAATTATCTCGCGCCCCGATGTTGCGCCGAAACTCACCACCCTTTGGGACCAGATTCAGCCATATAACGATCAGACGCCCTTCTGCAACGGCCTGCCATGCCCTACCGGCTGCGTGGCCACGGCGATGGCGCAGATCATGAACTGGCACAAATGGCCAGAAAAGCCCACCGGACAAAAGTCATTCAACTCTTATTACATAGGCAACCTGTCGATTGACTTCGACCAACTTACATTCGATTGGGACAAAATGCTCGACCGCTACATCCAGAGCAGCCCGCAGGAGAATATCGACGCGGTGGCCACCCTCATGCTCGCCTGTGGATATGCCGCCGAGATGACCTACCACAACAACTCATCGGGTGCTACAGGCTACAACGCCGTAAACGGCATGATGACCCACTTCGGCTACAGCAAGGCCATGTCGCTCGAATGTCGCCAATGGTATGAAATCGACGAGTGGGACAGCCTCGTATACGCCGAGCTTACCGAAAACGGCCCGGTGTACTATGAAGGCAACGGCGACGGGGGCGGACATGCCTTTGTCTGCGACGGCTACGACAGCGCCACAGGGCTCTTCCACTTCAACTGGGGATGGTCGGGCAGCGGCAACGGATATTACCGTCTGTCGGCTCTCAACCCGACTGTTCAGGGCACAGGTGGCAACTCTGCCGGATATAACTACACTCAGGATATCATACGCGGTCTCAAAAAGGCCAAGGAGGGCGAGGATGAGGATTATACACTCACCGTCGGCCCGGCGATGGGCGTCATGACCCCGTATACAAGCGCCGAACTCGGAGGCACACTCACTCTCAAAGGCTATGACACCACCGACGGCTTCAAAAATTATTCCTGCGTGACTATCAAAGACTTTGAGCTTGGCGCACGACTCCACCATGTGGCCACAGGCAAAGACATTGATATTCTCAGCAACAATGGAGCCTGCGACTTCCCTGCCTATAACAAAATCAATATCATCCGCCTCACGCTCCCCACAGAGCTTGCCGAGGGTGAATATATCATCACTCCGATATGGCGCAGCGGCGAAAACGGGCCGTGGCAGGATATGCGCATGACCGTATGGACATGCAACTATGTGAAAATGACCGTAGAAGGCACCACAGCCACATTTGATTATGGCGAGGCTGAGGGACGCGTGGAGGCTAAAATCACCGAAGCGCCGGAGTATTTCACCACACACGGCGAATTTACCATCAAGGTGACTCTCACCTCTACAGGCTCCAAAGACTTCTCCGGACTGCTGTGCGCCGCCTTCATGCGCTACAACTCCCAAGGTGTGCTTGAGGCTGTAGATCAGGGCGAGGCCGTGCGTGTAGACATGCGCCAGGGCGAGACTCTCGAATGGGAATATACCTCCAGCCCGCTTGTCGGATATCTCTACGACAGTGAAGACTTCGGCATAGCTGTAGGCAATGCCAACACCGGCGAGCTCCTGAGCCCCATCTACGCCATAAAGGTAGGTAACCGCTATGGCAAGCTGCAGATGTCAAGCTACAACTTCAGTATCACCGGCTCCAACTTCCTCGACCCCTCGGCAGTGTCGGCAAAGACAAATATTAAAGTTGTGAGCGGCGAGTATGAAGGCCCGCTGGCAATCGGATATTCTACCGTGCGCGACCCCTTTGAGGCCGAGATATTAACCATCGGTGAGCCCGTACACCTTATCGCCGGCGAAGATAAGGAAATCACCATCACCGGAACGATGGACAATGTAGAGGCCGGAATGCTCTACTACGCCCATCTGATGTATCAGCAGCCCGACGGCTCATGGGCACAGCTTTCGCAATATCCCGTGACCGTATTCACCGCACAGAGCTACTACTCAGGCGTGGAAAACGTCGCTGCCGACAGCGAGGGCGAAGCCGTATACTACGACACCTTCGGCCGCCGCGTAGAAAATCCGGAGCGCGGAGCGGTATATATCCGCGTCACCCCCTCCGGTAAGGCCACCAAAGTGATATATTGAAAATTTTACAAAGACGAGGCTGCCTGACTTCGCTGTCGGGCAGCTTCTTTTTGCCCTTCACCGCCGGCAGAAGAACTTCCGTATCACATTTTTTGTTTAATTTTGCAGAATGGACACTATGACATGGAAGCCTGATATTCTCGGCAAAGAATTTGAATATACCCTTGTGAATCAAGGGCGCGACTATAGCGGCGATGTTCGCTGTGCTGTCGTGCGCCGGCTCGCGCCCGAGGCCAAGCGGGCCGTGGTCTATGTGCACGGCTTCAGCGATTATTTTTTTCAGAAAGATATGGCTGAAGAGTTCGTCGGCCATGGATATTCCTTCTATGCCGTTGACCTCCGCAAATATGGCCGGGCATTGCTGTCGGGGCAGAGAATGTTCGAGGTACGCGACATGCGCGAATATTTCCCCGACATTCAGGCTGCCATCGATATCGCCAAAGCCGACGGCTACGGCGAGCTCATCCTCATCGGCCACTCCACGGGCGGTCTGAGCACCTCATATTATATGGAAACCGAGCCCGATCCGGCAGTCAAGGCCTTGATTCTCAATAGCCCCTTTTTAGCATGGAATCTGCCCGCGCTAATGCGCAAGGCAATCGTGCCGGCGGTGTCGTTTATAGGGAGATTCTTGCCGAATATACCTGTAAAAAGCGGCGGCACGATAGATTATACCCGCTCACTGTCGCGACGATTGGGAGGTGAATGGGACTTCGACAGCCGCTGGAAACCCGATATAATGCCTGATGTAGACGCCGGCTGGATACATGCCATCGACAGCGCCCAGCGGGCTCTTGCCAAAGGCAAAGTTCGCGTGCCCTTATTGCTGCTCCACTCCGACCGCAGCGCCCGCCCCGGCGACAGCGCCGACAAATTCGCCGTCTCCGACGGTGTGCTAGACGTAAACCTCATCGCCCAAGCCGGCAGACGCCTCGGCGACAATGTGACAGAGATAACCATCCCCGAAGGCCTCCACGACCTCGTACTCTCGCGCCCCGCAGTCCGCGCCCAAGTCTACCACGCCATCTTCAACTGGCTCAAAGAGACCCGCGTCTGAAGGACGCAGAATATCCCGTAATCGGACACACCGGAGCTCCGCAGAGGTGTGCCCGGCAGAGCCAAGCCAAAAGGGATGTGGCGTCCGCAGGACGCAGATTAACCCGTAACCGGGTACACCGGAGCTCCGCGGAGGTGTGCCCGGCAGGGCCAAGTCAAAAGGGCTGTGGCGTCCGCAGGACGCGGATTAACCCGTAACCGGGTACACCGTAGCTCCGCGGAGGTGTGCCCGGCATGACCAACCCTAAGGGGGAGTGGCGTCCGTAGGACGCAGAATAACCCGTAACCGGGTACACCGTAGCTATGCGGAGGTGTGCCCGGGGTGTAAGTGGCTGAGGATGTGGCGTCCGGAAAGGACGCCGGTTAACCCGGACAAACCTTGCGTCGATGTAATCGGCGTCCATGCGGACGCCGGGTGTTTGCTCATCCCTATCCCGGGCACACCTTCGCAGGCTACGGTGTACCCGGTTACTGAATTAATCAATGTCCTGCGGACATGAACTCTACCTACCAATCAATGTCGTCTGTCGCAATCCCGGCTTCTTCAAGTAACGCAATCAGTTCACTGCGGAAAGAAACCCTCGCATGATGTTGTTTCTGATTCATGATATATAGCTTCCTCGTTTCTCTTAGGGAAGCGTCAACAGTAAAACCGCCATAACCTTCAGCCCATCTGTCCCAAAGAGGAAAATGACTGTTTACTCTCATGAATTTGCTTGATTCGGCTTTTAAAAGCTTTACATATTCGGCTACAGATATCTTTGCCGGGATATCACATAAGATATGTATATGGTCAGGCATACCGCCAATACGCCGAATCAATACTCCCCTTTCTGTTGAAAAAGAATAGATATATTTATATAACTCCCGTTCGTGTTCCGGCACTATCACATTTTGGCGCCTATACGTGCCGAAGACAAGATGATAAGTAAATGACGTGTAGCTCATAAGGCAAAGTTATAATAAATAGTGATAATTGCCAAAAGATTAGAGAGTTTTTTACTGCGGTACGAGCGTCTGTAAGACGCAGAATAACCCGTAACCGGGTACACCGTAGCTCTGCGGAGGCGTGCCCGGCAGCGGCAAGCCAAAAGGGATGTGGCGTCCGCAGGACGCAGATTAACCCGTAACCGGGTACACCGGAGCTCCGCGGAGGTGTGCCCGGCAGGGCCAAGTCAAAAGGGCTGTGGCGTCCGCAGGACGCGGATTAACCCGTAACCGGGTACACCGTAGCTCCGCGGAGGTGTGCCCGGCATGACCAACCCTAAGGGGGAGTGGCGTCCGTAGGACGCAGAATAACCCGTAACCGGGTACACCGTAGCTATGCGGAGGTGTGCCCGGGGTGTAAGTGGCTGAGGATGTGGCGTCCGGAAAGGACGCCGGTTAACCCGGACAAACCTTGCGTCGATGTAATCAGCGTCCATGCGGACGCCGGGCGTCTGCTCATTCCCCATCCCGGGCACACCTCCGCAGGCTACGGTGTACCCGGTTACTGAATTAATCAATGTCCTGCGGACATCTTCCCAAGCGGCGAATTCGGGGGTTTTATCAAACTTATATCTCGTGAAATTTGCCTTATTTGACAAATTTTTGCTAACTTTGCACAAAATTTGAGGCGGGTTATGAAAGACGCCGCCCGTAAGGTGTAATTTTTAGGTATTTTCATGGATTTCTTTAGCGATTTACTCATGCCCGGCAATGTGGGTATTGCATCTACCTTGATGCTTTATTCCTTTGTCATCGCTGCGGGTATCTACATCGGCAAGCTGCGCATTTTCGGCGTCTCGCTCGGTGTGACATTCGTGCTCTTCGTCGGAATCCTGATGGGACATTTCGGATATATCGTTGACAGCGACGTCCTTAAGTTCGTCAGAGAGTTCGGCCTGATTTTATTCATTTTCTCAATAGGTTTGCAGGTTGGTCCCGGCTTCTTCTCTTCGTTCAAGAAGGGTGGCATGCGGCTCAACTTCCTCGCAGTGCTTGTGATAGCGCTCAACGTGGCAATAGTCCTTGCAATCTATTTCTTCGGCAATATCCACGACATCTCGGCTCTTGTGGGCGTGATGAGCGGCGCCGTGACAAACACTCCCGGTCTTGCGGCAGCCCAGCAGGCTGTAAGCCAGATGGCAGGCGGCCCCGAGCAGGCCAACATCATGGCCTCGGGCTATGCTGCGGCATATCCTCTTGGCGTTGTGGGCATTATCCTGTCGATGTTCATTGTCAAATGGATATTCCGAGTTAAAATCGACGACGAAATCAAGCAAATCGAGACAGAGCAGGAAGATTCTCACCTGAAGCCTTTCATGATGACTGTGATGGTGGAAAACAAGCTCGTCGACGGCAAGACCATGCGTGAGCTCCACGATATCGTCAACACCAACTTCGTCGTATCGCGTCTCATGCCCGCCGACGGTACTATCGTGATACCGAAATCGACCACAACGATACACACAGGCGACAAACTCAAGGTGGTATGCTCGGCACAGGATGCCGACCGCTTCCGCGCTGTCATCGGCCCCGAAGTGGATATGGACTGGGAATCGGCTCCGACTCCCGTATATTCGCGCCGCATTGTAATCACCAAGAGCGAATACAACGGCGTGGCTCTCGGCTCGCTCCGCCTCCACAACGGCTATCAGGTAAACTGCACACGTGTAAACCGTGCGGGCGTCGACCTTCTCGCAGCACCCAACCTCCGCCTCCAGATGGGCGACCGTATTACCGTAGTAGGCAACCTTGAGGATATCGACCGACTGGCCGACCGCCTCGGCAACTCTATGAAGCGCCTCAACCAGCCTAACCTCATCACCATCTTCGTGGGTATCATGCTCGGTATCATACTTGGCTCTGTAAATATCGGCTTCGGCATGAAGCTCGGCCTCGCAGGCGGTCCTCTCGTAGTGGCCATCCTCCTGAGCCGCTTCGGCTACAAGGCCAAGCTCGTCACCTATACCTCGACTTCGGCCTCGATGATGATGCGCGAGCTCGGTATCTGCCTCTTCCTTGCCTCGGTGGGTATCGCTGCCGGCAAAGACTTCGCTGCCTCGGTATTCAACGAAACCGGTATGTGGTGGGTGATCTGGGGCTTCGTAATCACACTCGTACCTCTGATTATCGTAGGCTGCATAGCCCGCGGCCACGACCGAATCAATCTCCTCACAATCATGGGCTTGGTATCGGGCTCAAACACCGACCCACCTGCCCTCGCCTACGCCAACAACTCCACCGGCAACGACCAGCCTGCGGTGGCATACTCTACAGTATATCCGCTCACGATGTTCCTCCGCGTGGTGGCAGCTCAGGTGCTTATCCTCTGCCTTGCATAAAGGAATATTGATATTATATGGCAACTCCCGACCTCTGCTGAGATCGGGAGTTTTTTTATGCAGTCGAAACCGGGAACACGCGGGCTGCGCCCGCGCCATTGCGTCAGCGGCTTTCCAAGAGTGCTTCGGGCGGCGCTATGAGATAGAGGGTGCGGCGGGCGCGCGTGACGGCAGTGTAGAGCCAGCGATAGAGGCCGAGATTGAGGGCGTCTTCGGGAATATAGCTCAGGTCTACATAGACGTCGCTCCACTGTCCGCCCTGAGCCTTGTGGCAGGTCACGGCGTAGGCATATTTGACGTGGAGGGCGGTCCAATAGGGGTCGGAGCGCAGAGCTCTCAGGCGCGCCTCTACCGGGCGGTCGGCATACGGGCCATTGTCAGCCATCAGGGCATAGTAGAGGGCATTCCAAGCCTCCTGCGAGATACCGGCCTCAGAAGAGGCAAGACTGTCGAGGAGTATCTTGATGTCAAACTCCACCGGCTCGCCCCCTGCGACGGGCAACGCGAGGCGCACATCGGCAAAGCGCAGCCCATAGCGCGCTTCAGTGCCATACACGGCCACCACGGTGAGAATATCGCCGTTGGCAATGAAATCTATGCCGCCTACTTTCTTGGTGAAATAGTGGTTGCGCGAGACGATGAGCATGTCGTCGTTCATTATCTCATCCTCACGATAGAGCACCTCGCCGCGTATGGCGGCGTTATAGTCGGCAGCCCGGCGATTGCTGAGGGTGATGAGGATAGTGTCGGCGATATCGTCGGAATACGATGTAGAGAGCATTTCGCAGAGGTCTTCATGCTCTACAATCACCACATCGTCGGCCGGACGCAGCTTCGGTATAGGCATAGCCCCTACAGTGCCGTCGGCCTGCCGCTTTGTGATGGCGGCCATAGTCTTGCGCAATCGTGTGGCATTGAAAAGAATACCCGAGTCGGCGGCCTGACGGGCTGTCTCGGTGAGGGTGGCATGGGTCACTTTGAGGCCGAGACTCCGCAGCACGTCGGGATTCATCGCCGGGCTGCGGTCGGAGCCCACAGGGGGGAGCTGCGCGGTATCGCCGATAAGGATGAGGCGACACCCCTCGCCGGAATATACAAAAGTGATGAGGTCGTCGAGCAGACTGTCTGACTTGGCGTCGCCCGAGCCTATCATCGAAGCCTCGTCGACGATGAATATGGCGTCGCGGAGCTTGTTTTCGGCCGGGAAATGGTTGCCCCAGCCTTGGGTGACACCGTTAGGGTCGTGGCGATATATCTTGCGGTGTATCGTATAGGCCGGAAATCCGCCGGCGTTGGCGCTGAACACCTTGGCCGCACGCCCGGTAGGTGCGAGCAGCATTACCTGCCGCTTGTGGGCCGTGAGCGTCTTGACGAGGGCGCCGGTGAGCGATGTCTTGCCCGTGCCGGCATAGCCGTTGAGCACAAACACCGCCTCAGGCCTTGCCCCTATAGCGCAGAAACGCGACAGGGCGGCCACTACGGCTACCTGCTGGTCGTTGGCCCTGTAGGGCAGAGCCATGAGCACTTCCGCGGCAAATTCCTTGTCGTCCATCACTTTTGCTCGAGAGGGTTGTAGAGCGGCTTGAGCCCGAGGTCTTCGGCAAGCTTTATAAGATATGCGAAGGCGGCCTCGCGGTTATCCTCTATCACGCAGTCCTTTATCGCCTGCTTCAGATTCTTGGCGAAATAGCCTACCTGCGGACACTGGGGAAGCCCGAAGAGCGCCATAATCTCGGTGCCGTCGACAGGATTCTTGCGGTTGCGCTCGCGGTCTTTGGCGTCGGTGTCGCGGAATTTCTGCTCCACGAGGTCGAAGTTGGCGAGATAGCGTGCCTTGCGGGCCTCGTCTTTGCTTGTTATGTCGGCACGGGCGAGTATCATAAGGTCGGCGAGGTCTTCCTCGGCATAGTTTGCGAGGCGCCGCACGGCGCTGTCGGTGACCTCATCCTCTACAAGCGCAATGGGGCGCATGTGGAGCTCCACCAGCTTGGCCACATAATTCATCTCGGCGCCGAGAGGGAACTTCATCCTGCGGAAAATGGTCTTCACCATCTTCGCGCCGATGAAGTTATGGTTGTGGAAAGTCCATCCGCGCTCGGGGTCGAAGTGCTTTGTGGCCGGTTTGCCGATATCATGCAGGAGCGCCGCCCAGCGCAGGTATACATTGTCAGAAGCGGCAGCAACGCCGTCAAGCACAGCCATCGTATGATAGAAATTATCTTTATGCGCCCGGCCTTTGACTACCTCAACCCCCTTCATCCTTGCCAATTCGGGCATTATGATGGCGAGCAATCCGCTGCGGAGCAGGTAATCCCACCCTATCGAGGGCTTCGGAGCCGCCATAATCTTGAACAGCTCATCCTTGATACGCTCGGCGGTGATAATCTCGATTCGCGGAGCATTGCGGCGCAGGGCTGCGAAAGTCACCGGGTCGATGTCGAAATCGAGCTGGGTGGCGAAACGGATACAGCGCAACATGCGCAGCGGGTCGTCGGAGAAAGTGATGTCCGGGTCGAGAGGCGTGCGGATAATACGGCGCTCGATGTCGCCGAGGCCGTCGTAGCGGTCGATTACCTCGCCGAAGTTATCTTTATTGACAGAAATCGCCATGGCATTGATGGTGAAATCGCGCCGCGCGAGATCATCGTCAAGTGTGCCGTCTTCAACGATGGGATTACGCGAATTACGGTTATACGACTCCCTGCGTGCACCTACAAACTCGAGTTCTATCTTGCCCCGGTGCACCTGCGCCGTACCGTAGTTGCGGTATACGGCCAAAGAGGTCTCCGGGCCGAGCGCCTCGGCCACCGACCGGGCAAGGTCGATACCCGACCCCACCGTAACGAAGTCGATATCCTTGGAGTGACGGCCTATAATGAGGTCGCGTACATAACCGCCCACGACATAGCACTCACGCCCCATGGCGTCGGCCACATCCCCTACTGTATGGAATATCTTTGATTTGAGTTGTTCTTTAAGATTCATTTCGAGATTGACATATCAATCCATCACCACCGGCTTCTCCGGAGCTGTGGTGATCTTCCGGCCACCGGTCGGGGTGACGATATATGTATTTTCGATACCGACAGCGCCTATGCCGGGCAATACAAACTTGGGCTCGAGAGCGATCACATTGCCCGCCTCGAGGATGTCGCGCGAGCGTGGGGCAATCACGGGCAACTCGTTGATCTCTATGCCCACACCATGCCCTACGAAACCGGCCTGGCTGCGGTGCCCCATGAAATATGCACCCATACCGGCCTCCTGAGCCATTTCATGCGCCTTTACATAGAGGTCGGCAGCCTTGGCGCCGGGCAACATCATGGCGGCAAGAGCCTCGCAAATATCAGCCGAGAGAGCACATGCGCGCTCTGCCTCAGATGAGATATTGTCGATATAGAACATGCGGGTCATGTCGGTCATATAACCGGTATAGTTGCCGTTTACGTCCACCATCACAGGCTGTCCGGGCTTTATCACAGTGCCGTCGGCTCCTACGGGCAGCGAGGGGCTCATGCCGCGGCCGCCCATGGCGAAGTCGTAGGGCGACGGTTCGTCGCCGTTGTGCCCCGTGAGCACGTTGCCCATGAAAATCTCCATCTCATCGCCGGCGATACGGAACTGACCCAGACAGCCCTCCTGACGCGAGAGCGTCTCTATAGCTATCTGAAGGTCGATATCCGACATTCCCTCCTGATAAAGATGAGGAATTCGCTCGTAGACGTATGACTGCTTCTGCCCCGAGCGGACGAGCATATCCTGCTCCATCTCGGTTTTCACAGCCCTTACGCCGCGCAGCAGGGGCGATATGTTCTCGCGCGGAGCCTCCATGCCGAAAGCCTTGGCCAGACGCGAAGCCTCGCTGTAGCAGAGGCTGTCGAGCTCAAGAGCCACATTCGCCGGCACCTCGTGGCCGCCCTTGGCGAGCAAGGCGGGAATCTCCTCGGGTTTGCGGATATGAAAGAGCACATCGGGGATATCGCTGCGCAGGGTCGACGGCTGGCGCACAAAATAGAGCGGCTGCTCACTCTGCGCAGACAGATAAAGGAAACCGCGGAACACACGGCCTGTCAAGTAATAAAGATTTGCATTGTTGCGCACTATCGCAGCCTCAATGCCTTTTTGGCGCATGGCGCCGATTAGCCGGCTCACACGCAGCCCCTGCTCGTGCAATCCGAGCAGATTTATCTGAAGATAATCAAGTGGTTCTTTCATAATGATATTGTTTACCGTAGAACGCCTGCGCAGGCTATAAAGTTTCAACGTGGCAGGAAGGTGACGCCTACTTGCTCTATACCCTCGATCGTGTCGAGACGCATGATGTGCCTGAGGCGGATTTCCTGCCCCTGCCTCAGCGCCACTCCGCGCGCTATGGTATCGACCACCTGCAGCGACGGCCCCATACCGGTGCCGCGGTAATGGCCGGCGACGTCGGCAAGGATGATGTTGAGGGTATCTGTCCGGGCTGTGGAGTCAGCCGTGTCATAGTTTATCTCAAGCCAGAGATTGCGGTATTCGTAGCCGTGGGTATGGCGCACGGTGAGAAGCATGTCGCCGCGCGGAGCCAAGCTGTCGCGCAAGGTATCTACCCTGAATGTCAAAGGCGAGGCATAGTCCCACCGCGTGCCGCGGAGAGTGGCGAAAGCCGAGAAATAGTTGTCGTCACCATTGCCTTGGTGTCCGTCGATACTGCAGGCGGCAGCAAGCACCATGAGCAGGCATGCACTAAGACTGAGAAGAGTTTTCATTGCCTTTGTCGCCGGAGGGTTTCTTACGGGGTTTATGGCGTGGTTTGCGCTGCTGCCGGTCTTTGGGCTCGCCGGAGGCTGCGGGGGCTGCCTGGCCCTCGGCCTTTTCGGCAGGTGCCTGCTGCTGTTGTTGCGGAGCTTTCTTTGCCGGTTTGCGCTTTTTCTTCTTCTTGCGGTCGAAGCGCGTGAGATCGTCTTCATCGCTGAGCACATCGCCGAATTCGCTGCGGGGCTTGGCTTTCTTCTCGTTGGCCTCGGGGGTGAGGCTGAGCGGTTTCTCGCCGGCTTTGTTGAGCTCTATGACCTCGAATACCCGCTCGGCGGGAATTGTGACGAGGTTGACCGCCATGTTCTTGTCGGTGGAGTATGTGACGAGGCGCTTGAAGATATCAGTCTTGAAGTGGAAGTAGGTGGCGTCGGCAGTCTCAAGGCGCACATCGCGCGGCGGCATACGACGAGAGGCCTCCACGTAGGCGTCGACCTCGAAGTTGAGGCAGCATTTGAGCTTGGCGCACTGGCCGGCAAGCTTCTGTGGATTGAGCGATATATCCTGATATCGCGCGGCGCTGGTGGCCACGGATACGAAATTGGTCATCCATTGCGAGCAACACAGCGGACGTCCGCACGGACCGATACCGCCGATACGTCCTGCCTCCTGACGCGCGCCGATCTGCTTCATCTCTATGCGGATCTTGAAGGTCTCGGCGAGAATCTTTATCAGCTGGCGGAAGTCGACACGCTCGTCGGCGATATAATAGAATATGGCCTTGTTGCCATCGCCCTGATACTCCACGTCGCCGATCTTCATGTTGAGATTCAGGCTCTCGGCAATTTTGCGGGCACGTATCATGGTGTCGTCCTCGCGCGCCTTGGCCTCCTCGAATTTCTCGATGTCGGCAGGCTTGGCCAGACGGAACACACGCTTGGGCTCGGGAGTATTGCGGCCGGCGGCGCGCTTCATGCGCAGCTCTGCAAGTGCGCCGGTAAGGGTGATGGTGCCGATGTCATGGCCGGGAGCAGCCTCTACGGCCACGACGTCGCCCGGTCCGAGGGGAAGATTGGTGGTGTTGCGGTAATATCCCTTGCGGGTGTTCTTGAACTGAACCTCTACAATCTGTCCTCCGGCCTTGTCGCCGGGGATATCTGCAAGCCAGTCGAAGCTGTGCAGCTTGCCTCGACGGCAGTCCTGACGGCAGCAGCAGGCTTTCTTGGGCTCCTCCGGTGTTTCGGCCTGCTCAGAGGCAGCAGGAGTATCCGTCGGCGCAGCTGCCGGCTGAACATCTTCAACGGGCACCTCGGGCGAGGTGCGCTCTTTTTTCTTATCCTTAGCCATAACGCTACTTGGCGAAGCTTACCGAACGGGTCTCGCGGATTACGGTGATCTTTACCTGTCCGGGATATGTCATCTCGTCTTGTATACGACGGGCGATTTCGGCTGAAAGTTTTTCGGTCTCGGCATCGTCGATCTTGTCGGCGCCGACAATCACGCGCAGCTCACGGCCGGCCTGGATGGCGTAGGTCTTGAGCACACCGGGATAAGACATGGCAAGCTGCTCAAGGTCGTTGAGACGCTTGATATATGCCTCCACAATCTCGCGGCGCGCACCGGGACGGGCACCTGAGATAGCGTCGCAGACCTGTACGATAGGAGCAAGGAGCGATGTCTGCTCCACCTCATCATGGTGTGCGCCGATGGCGTTGCAGATTTCGGGTTTCTCCTTGTATTTCTCTGCGAGTTTCATGCCAAGGAGTGCGTGGGGCAGCTCGGGTTCTTCATCGGGCACTTTGCCTATATCATGGAGAAGACCTGCGCGGCGTGCTTTCTTGGGATTGAGACCAAGCTCCGAGGCCATTACGGCGCAGAGGTTGGCTGTCTCACGGGAGTGCTGAAGGAGGTTCTGACCGTAGCTCGAGCGGTATTTCATCTTGCCTACAAGGCGGATGAGCTCGGGGTGGAGGCCATGTATGCCGAGGTCGATGGCGGTGCGCTGGCCGGTCTCGATGATTTCCTGCTCGATCTGCTTGCGCACTTTGGCCACAACTTCCTCGATACGGGCGGGGTGGATACGGCCGTCGGCAACAAGCTGGTGCAGGGCCAGACGGGCAATCTCGCGGCGCACGGGGTCGAAGCCCGAGAGTACGATTGCCTCGGGGGTATCGTCAACGATAATCTCAATGCCGGTGGCGGCTTCGAGGGCACGTATGTTACGGCCCTCACGACCGATAATGCGGCCTTTTATCTCGTCGCTGTCGATGTGGAACACGGTCACTGAGTTTTCGATAGCGGTCTCGGTGGCAACGCGTTGGATTGACTGCACCACGATACGGCGCGCCTCTTTGTTGGCGGTGAGCTTGGCGTCGTCCATGATGTCGTTGATATATGAGGCTGCGGCAGTCTTGGCCTCGTCCTTGAGGCTTTCGATGAGTTTCTCCTTTGCTTCGGCGGATGAAAGGCCGGAAATGTGCTCGAGGAGGTCTTGCGCCTGACGCTGCATTTCATCAAGCTGGGCCTGACGGTTGTTGACCACCACCTGCTGGGCGTCGATGTTCTGGCGCAGGTTGTCGAGTTCGTTGCGGGTGCGCTGATTCTCGCTCTGCTGCTGGTTGAGCTGCAGCTCGCGCTGTTTCATCTTGGCTACCTGCGACTGCAGTTTCGACATTTTCTGAGCTGCCTGCTTCTCTGCGTCGGAGGTTATCTTAAGAGCTTCTTCTCGTCCTTCGAGCACTTTGTCGCGCTTGAGGTCGTCGGCCTGACGCTCGGCGTCGGCAATAATCTGCTTGGCTCTTGTTGCGGCCATGCGGCGTTGCATCACAAGTGTAACGCCAACACCAATAGCGGCGGCAACGATGGCAACGGCGATGTAATACAATATCATTTATTTGATAATCAAAAGAATGTAAATAAAAAAGCGCACATTCCAATGCTTGCGGCCATAAGCCGAAAACAACAAGGAAGGTGCGGCAAAAATTAACTCGGCGTGAGAGCCATAGAGGCCTGCGTGCCGATAAAGGCTGTGGGCGGCCAAGCCCGAGGAAACGCCGGCTAATCGGTGCCGGCCAAAAGTTTATCGATACGCTCTTCGAAATCCTGCAGCAGAGTTTTCTGCTCCTGCACCTGCCGGGTCTGCCTGTAGAGCATGTCGGCATAATATAAAGCAACCTTTGCGAGTGCCACATTGGGGGTGTCGCCGGAGGATCCGTAGATAAGGTTCTTGCAATTTTCGTTGATACGCTCGATTATCGATCGGTAGAACGACTCTTCGCTCTCCTTGACGGGTAGCTTGAACGGAGCTACACCGACTATGTTGACTGTGATTCTGTGTACTTTCGACTGTTCCATCGGGTCAGCTCGCGGGGTTAAATGTCCTTCATCAGGTCGGCGACGCAAGCGTCGATTTCCCGCACTAAATCTGACAGCGTGGCACGGGCGCGGATAGCGGAAGCGGTGTCGGGAGCCAAGGCCGAGGATATACGCAGGTACTCATTTTCTACCTGCAGTTTCTCAATCGTGGCATTAGCGGCGGTAAGCTGGGCCTTTGCCTCAAGGAGTTCATCTCTCAAGCGGCGGTTGGCGTCCTGAAGTGTTGCATATCGTGTCACCAACAGCTCTGCCTTATGCCCCAAGCGGGTTAATTGCTCCGAGAGTTCCGTTGCCATTTTGTCAAATTTTTACAAAAGTACTCTTTTTTTCTTAATTCGCAAAAATATGGCGCGCTTTTTTTGTGCCCGCAGATTTTTTATACGCTCCTTGGAGCGGCCTAAGAGTATTTTTTGTAATTTTACCCCTATGAATGTGAATAATTTACTTTTGAGGGTAAACGACGCTGCAGCCGAGGGTGGCTTCTATGCCGACTTGGCCTCCGCGCCGGCTGATATCATCAGGCCCGTGCAGACTCACTCGTGCAATATAGGGGTAATAGGTGAAGACGGCGGTATCAGCGATTTCGCTGATACCGACGCCCTTATCTGCTTCCGCCGGGGCATGGCGATAGGCGTGAAGACAGCCGATTGCGTGCCTGTGCTTGTCTTTGCTCCCGACATCCGCGCTGTCGCAGCCATTCATGCAGGATGGAAAGGGAGTCTTGGTGGCATAGTGAGCCGCACAATGGAAATGCTCGCCGACGCCGGGGCCGATATGGAGCTGATTAAAGCAGCGATGGGGCCTTGCATTAGCGGACGTAATTATGAGGTAAGCCAAGAGCTTGCAGAGACGTTCGCCACCGCCGGCTTCAGTGACTGCATTCTCGGCGGCAACCATCTCGACCTCCCGGCCGTCAACCGCAAGCGTCTGCTCTCGGCCGGCGTGCGCGAAGGCAATATCACCATGCCGCCATGCTGCACATTCGAGAGCAAAATATACCCCTCATGGCGCCGCACCCCGGGCACTCAGCAGCGCCTTCTCTCATGGATTAAAGCGCTTTGAAGCCAATAGCGCGTTCAATCAACGCCACGTAGACGATTTGCAGAGGCAGGGATAGTTGCCGCATAGCGGCAAACGACGGCGTAGCTGTCTCCTGCCGCTACCGCGGCTACCTCATTGCAAAACTTTACTTACACGGCTCGAGCTGCACGGTGAAGTGGCGCATGAGTGGTGCTTCCCATGTTATGCGCACGCCGCGTGTGATTTCGTGGCGACGGTCGAAGACATTTTTCAAGGCCACGGCAACGACGTCCATGTGATTGTCGGTATAGGTACGGCGCGGTATGGCGAGACGCAGCAGGTCGAGGCCGCCGAAACGGTTCTCGCGGGTCACGGGGTCGCGGTCGGCGAGGATATAACCGATCTCGCAGCCGCGTATGCCGGCTTCAAGATAGAGCTCTACGGTGAGAGTCTGTGCCGGGAATTCCTCTTTAGGAATCTCGGTGAGAATCTTTGAGGCGTCTACAAAGATAGCATGTCCGCCGGCCGGACGCTGATAAGGTATGCCGAATTCGTCGAGACGTTTGGCAAGATATTCCACCTGATGTATGCGGCTGTGGAGATTGTCGAACTCGGTGTTCTCGTCGAGGCCTACGGCAAGTGCTTCCATATCGCGGCCGTTCATACCGCCATAGGTCAGATAGCCCTCAAAGGGGATTGAGAAGCACTTTGCAGCCTCTGCCCAGTCGGCATGGCGGGTGGCGATGAAACCGCCCATGTTTACGATAGCGTCTTTCTTGGCCGACATTGTCATGCCGTCGGCGAGGCTGAACATCTCGCGCACAATCTCTTTGATAGTCTTGTCGGCATAGCCTTCCTCGCGGGTCTTGATGAAATAGGCATTTTCGGCGAAGCGGGCCGAGTCGAATATCACGCGCAGGCCATGACGGTCGGCGAGCTCGCGCACGGCGCGCAGGTTGGCCATCGACACGGGCTGTCCGCCGGCGGTGTTGTTGGTGACAGTGACAATGATAAAGGGCACGTGAGCGGCCTCTGTCACAGCTTTTTCGAGCTTGTCGATATCTACATTGCCCTTGAAGGGATGTTCGAGCTGAGTGTCGCGGGCCTCATCGATAGTGCAGTCTACGGCAAAGGCGCCGCGGCTCTCTATATGGCCTTTAGTGGTGTCGAAGTGTGAGTTGCCGGGTACTACATCGCCCTTCTTTACCAAAGCGCTGAAAAGCACATTCTCGGCAGCACGGCCTTGGTGGGTGGGGATTACGTGTTCGAAGCCGGTTATGCGCTCAATGGTGTCGCGCATGTTGAAGAATGAGCGGGCGCCCGCATAGCTCTCGTCACCCATCATCATGGCCGACCACTGGCGGTCGCTCATGGCACCGGTGCCGGAGTCGGTGAGCAGGTCGATATATACCTGTTCGGCAGGAAGTTGAAATACGTTGTAGTGAGCCTCGCGTATCCACTGTTCACGCTCTTGGCGTGTGCTCTTGCGGATAGGCTCCACCATTTTGATTCGCCATGATTCGGCAAAGGGCAGTTCCATAGGTATGTGTTTTTGATTTAAGGGTTTGTGTGGGCAAAGATACGAATAAGTCGAGAGTAATGCAAAATTTATTTTCCATTACCGAGCGAAAGTATCTAAGGCCGCAGGCCAAAGATACAAAAAATTTGTAATTGCCGAGTGAATTTTATTAATTTTGCCGTATGAAAGAGAATAATTTTCCTGAGGCTATGAGCCGCACGGCACTTGTTGCCGGTGAAGAGATGATGGAGAGACTCGCGGCCACGCGCGTGACGGTGTTCGGCGTCGGAGGCGTTGGGTCATGGTGTGTCGAGGCTTTGGCGCGCTCGGGCGTATGCCATATCACCATAGTCGACCCCGATGAAGTGGCGGCCTCTAATATCAACCGCCAGCTGCCGGCGCTCTACTCTACCTTAGGCCGACCCAAGGTAGTGGTCGTAGCCGACCGGATACGCGACATCAATCCTCAGGCCGAAGTCATCGCCATACAAGGACGCTATACGCCTGAAAACGGGGCAACGTTTAATCTCGCCGAGGAAGATTTTGTTATCGACGCCATCGACTCGCTCGCCGACAAAGCCAACCTCATACTCCGCTGCACCGACCCCGCTACAGCGCCGCGCCAAGCCTTTTTCTCTTCTATGGGAGCCGCCCGCAAGCTCGACCCGGCCAAGATAGCCACGGCAGAGTTCTGGAAAGTCGACGGCTGTCCGCTCGCAAGGGCTTTGCGCACACGCTTCCGCCGCTCAGGAGTATTTCCAAAGCGGAAATTCCAATGCGTCTACAGCCCCGAGACCCTACCTCATCGCCTCGAAGGAGAATCAGGCGTCAACGGTACCTTCGCTCACGCAACCGCCATGTTCGGCCTCACTCTCGCCTCTTTGGTGATGAGTAAATTATATTAATTTTGAGAAGCCGACGAGCTTCAGCTCGTCCATAATAAATCAACGCCCCCGACAGATCTACTCTGCGGGGGCGTCGCTGTTATGGCGAGATTTTATCAATCTTCTTTCTGACGGCGGGGGCCGCGGTCGCCTTCACGGCGGGGACCACGACGGTCGCCATCGCGGCGCGGACGGTCGCCTTCACGACGGGGTCCACGGTCGCCGCGGGGTTTGCGCTCGGGCTCTACCCAGCCTTCGGGCTTGGGAAGAAGTGCGCGCATTGAAAGGCGGTATTTGCCGGTCTTGGGGTCGATCTCGATGAGTTTAACCTGTACCTTGTCGCCTTCCTTGAGGCCGCTGGCAGCCATGTCTTCGAGGCGCTCCCATGCGATTTCGCTGATGTGGAGGAGGCCGTCGCGGTGGGGCATGAACTCAACGAATGCGCCGAAGTCCATGATAGAGCGGACGGTGCCTTCGTATACCTTGCCCTCTTCGGGAAGCTCTACGATAGCGTTGATCATAGCCAGAGCCTTGTCGATAGCAGCCTTGTTGCTTGCTGCAACCTCGATGTAGCCGCCTTCTGCAATCTCGTCGATAGATACGCTTGCGCCGCTCTCTTCCTGAATGCCTTGGATAATCTTTCCGCCCGGGCCGATCACTGCACCGATGAGCTCTTTGGGGATGATCATGGTGACGATACGGGGTACGTGGGGCTTGTAGTCCTCGCGGGGTGCGGGGATAGTCTTCTCGATGATGTCGAGGATGTGCATACGTCCTTCACGGGCCTGGTTGAGGGCACGCTCGAGGATTTCGTAGCTCAGACCGTCGCACTTGATATCCATCTGGGTGGCGGTGATACCGTCGCGTGTGCCGGTTACCTTGAAGTCCATGTCGCCGAGGTGGTCTTCATCGCCGAGGATATCGCTCAGGATGGCATATTTTGTGCCGTCGCTGATAAGACCCATGGCAACGCCGCTGACGGGTTTCTTCATCTTCACGCCGGCGTCGAGCAGGGCGAGGGTGCCGGCGCATACGGTTGCCATCGACGATGAGCCGTTAGACTCGAGAATATCGCTGACGATACGGCAAACGTAGGGGAAATCGTCGGGGAACATGCGTTTGAGCGCACGGTGTGCGAGGTTGCCGTGGCCGATTTCACGACGGCCTACACCGCGCTGTGCCTTGGCTTCGCCGGTAGAGAAGGGGGGAAAGTTGTAGTGGAGGAGGAAGCGCTCTGAATCTTGGTTGAGCACCTCGTCTACCATCTTCTCATCGAGCTTTGTGCCGAGGGTTGCGGTAGCGAGTGCCTGTGTCTCTCCGCGGGTGAACACTGCTGATCCGTGAGGGCCGGGAAGATAGTCTACCTCGCACCAGATGGGGCGGATCTCGGTAGTCTTGCGGCCGTCGAGACGGATACCCTCGTCGAGAACGCAGCGGCGCATTGCCTCTTTCTCTACATCGTGGTAGTAGCGTTTTACAAGAGGTGTCTTCTCTTCGCGCTCCTCTTCGGGAATCGACTCGATGTATTCGTCGCAGATGGCGTCGAAGCTGTCCATGCGCCAGTGTTTGTCGGCGCAGCCTGCTTTGGCGATGGCGTAGGCACGGTCGTAGCATTTGGCTTTGACGTCGGCGCGGAGCTCTTCGTCGTTGACCTCGTGGCAGTAGTCGCGTTTTACGGTCTTGCCGGCTTCCTCGGCGAGCTCGATCTGAGCTTTGCAAAGAACCTTGATGGCGTCGTGGGCTGTGCGGAGGGCTTCGAGAAGGTCAGCCTCGCTGGCCTCGTCCATCTCGCCTTCGACCATCATGATGTTGTCGTAGGTAGCGCCTACCATTAGCTCCATATCGGCATTCTTAAGTTGCTCGAATGTGGGGTCGATTACGAATTTACCGTTTACGCGGGCTACACGGACTTCGCCGATAGGACCGTTGAAGGGAATGTCGCTGACTGCGATGGCTGCCGATGCTGCAAGACCTGCAAGACAGTCGGGAGCGTCTACGCCGTCGGCTGAATATAGGGTGATGTTGACAAATGTGTCAGCATGGTAGTTGTCGGGGAAAAGGGGGCGGAGTACGCGGTCGACCAAACGTGCGGTGAGCACTTCATAGTCGCTTGCGCGGCCTTCGCGTTTGAGGAAACCGCCGGGGAAACGGCCGGCTGCCGAAAATTTCTCTTTGTATTCAACCTGCAGGGGCATAAAATCAACACCCTCTCCTGCTTCCTTGGCCGAGACAACCGTGGCCAGGAGCATGGTGTTGCCCATGCGAACCTCAACCGCTCCATCCGCTTGCTTGGCCAGCTTGCCGGTCTCGATGGTAATTTCCCGGCCGTCAGGCAGCGTGATGGTTTTCTTAAAGATATTCATAAATGTTTGTTATATTTGTTTTTTCTCGAATATTCGTGCAAAGATACTAAAAAATTGTTTGCAATGCAAATCATTTTTTACTATCCTCTTTTTCAGATTTCAACCTCGTCGAGTATCACGCCTTCGGTCCGGGCTGTTATGCTGAGGCTGTGCGCTTTACGACCCTTCAACGGGAATGTGAAGCGACGCTGCGCACGCATGTTGAGGATGTTTTCTTTCCATTCCTCGCTGCGGCCCTGTGTGGAGTAGTCGGCGGTCTGCTCACCGCTGCCGTCAAGCGATACGGCAACTTTGAGTCCTTCGCCGTCGACGATGGGATGATTCGGCAGGAACGAAAGCACTATGGTCACCGAATCGCCTTTGAGCTTGCCGAGGTCGAAGCTCACAGCCTCGCCTTTGGGCAGCTCTATGGCTTTGCCGCTGCGGCCGAGCCCGGGGTGCTCTATGGCTTTGCCGATATGGCTGTCAAGCGCTATGCTGCGGAGTGCCGGGTGCGGTGTCTCTGCGCAGGTATCGGGCGTAAGCGGGTCGAACACAGGCAGTTTACGTGGCTTCATATCCATGATACCGCGCCATTTGCCTTTGTTGTAGATTTCTGTCAGAGCGACAATGCTGTCGTAGGCAGCCTTGCTGCGGCTCCAGTCGGCTTTGCCATGGCGGGCGAGCTGGCCGTAGAGGAATTTGTCGTTCATCTGCGCCGCTGCCTGCACGGGATATTTCACAAGCTGGAAGTATTCGTCGGCACGCTCGGCGGGGATAGTCGCTGCAACGGCCTCCACACGGTCGGAAAGACCCTTGTAATCGTCAATTCGTGCTTTTACATACTCATCGCTCCATGGCAGGTCGGTGATGGTGTTCCAGCGCTTGCGGTCGCGCTCTTCGGTGCGTGTATTGCCCAAGAACTCGGGGCGGCGGATAAAGGCAAGGCGATAGTGCTCGTTGACTACAGGCAGCAACTCTTTCGCGGCTGCCGCGCCGAATTCACGGGCGAGGAAGTTCTCAAGATGTTTCTCTACGCCCTCTTCAGCCACGGCGTCGATATCCCACGCCATATCCATGAAGAGTTCGGTCTGATACTCGGCCGGCTTGATATCGCCCACATTGAGTATCCACATCTTGCGCACACCGCGTTTGTAGGCCTCGCTCATCTGCTGATAGAGCAGGTAGGGGCTGAATGTGCCAAGCCAGAGATAGTCGTGCGGACGGCCCCAGTACGACACGTGATAGTACATGCCGTTGCCTCCCTTGCGGGCCTGCTCGGCCTCGGTGGGGAAGTGGCGGATGAAGCCGTAATTGTCGTCGCACCACATCAGAGTCACATCCTCAGGCACTTCAAGGCCGGCATGATATACATCGAGAACCTCCTTATAAGGTATGAAAACCTGAGGCACGGCGGTAACATCCTCGTTTACATAGCGGGCAATCATATCGCGTTGGTCGGCTATGGCCTTGGTAAGCACGTTTTTCTGCTCCTCTACGGTCTTAGCGCCTTTCATGGCGCTGTCGTGCACGCCTCGCATGCCGAGGGTATATACAATCTCCTGATCGGCCACGTCGCGCACACGCTCTTCCCAGAACGCCATCACACTGTCGCGGTTGTTCACATAGTCGTATTCGCCCTTGCCACGGCGCTTCCATTCTACGGCCGTGCTCGACGCCATAGGCTCGCAATGGGAGCCGCCGATATATATGCCGTATTTCTCGGCCATCTCGCGGTTGCCGGGAGTGAGGAAGAATGGTTCGGTCACCTCGTGCATTGCCGGCCAGTAATAATTGGCGCGCAGACGCAGGAGGAGCTGGAATATCTTCTCATTGGTAAGCGGACCCACTACGCCACGTTTGTTGCCCGGCTCCATTGTCGTGGAACTCCACGGCATAAGACCCCAGTCTTCGTCGTTGATGAATATACCGCGGTAGTCTACATCGGGAGCTTGGCGGTTGGTGTAGCCGGCGGGCAGTTCAAAGCGGTCGAGACGGCGCGGTGTGGCGTCGGCCCACCATTCCCATGGCGATACACCCATCAGACGCGACAATTCGAGCATACCGTAGGCAAGGCCGTGGCTGTCGGCTCCGGCTATCAGTAGCCGACCGTCGTCAAGCACCTTGATGATGAAGCTCTCACGCCCATTCTCATCAAAGAAAGCCTTGTCGGCTTTGTCGTAATACTCTGTAAGGCCTACCCCGGCAATAATGGGGCCCTCGGCCGCCGAGACAACAAGCGTATCATTGAGCACAGCCAAAACATCGCCTGCGAGCATTTCCCGCGCCGAATTGACTACAGAAGCGTCATGATTAATAGAAATATCAACACGGGTGTTGTCATCAAGCACAAAAGGCTTGGCCGCGCCCACCGTCAAAGCGAGCGCGAGCATTATAGAAAGGCAGAAATTTCTCATTGACGGTTGAGCCAGTTAAGAACCTCCGACTGCCACTGCGGCATGAAATATACAGTGTTGCGCATACCCCATCCATGGCCGCCTACAGGATAGATGTGCATTTCCACCGGCACCTTGTTGGCGTTGAGCGCATTGAAATAGCGAAGACTGTTTTCAGGCGGCACGGCACGGTCATCAGCCGAGAGCACGATAATAGCCGGAGGGGTTGTCGATGTCACCTGTTTGTCGGCACTGTAGCGCTCTTCAAGCTCTTTAGATGGATTCTCGCCTATGAGATTACGGCGCGAGCCGGCATGAGTCACTCCTTCTTCCATGCTGATTACAGGATAGATGAGCACTTGGAAATCCGGGCGGCTTGCACTGTCGGCGAGAGTTGCCGTGGAAGCGGCAAGATGTCCGCCGGCGCTGAAGCCCATTATGCCGATCTTATGAGGGTCGATACCCAGACTGTCGGCATGGCAGCGCAGATAGCAGATCGCGGCTTTGCTGTCGTCAGTTGGGATATTGCTCTCACCCTTGGGGAAACGGTATTTCAGCACGGCGCAGGTATAACCGTTGGCCGACAACCATTCGCCCACACGAGTGCCCTCCCATTCAAACGAATGATGGTCATAGCCACCACCGGGACAAATTATCACAGCCTTGCCATTGGCTTTGGCAGGACGATAGAATGTTAGCTTTTCAGCGGCGCCCGTAGAACAGCAAGATTCAGCGCCCATAGAGATAAAAGGTAAAGCAGCAACGGCTGCACATAACAAAAACTTTTTCATAGCCACAAAGTTAATGAAAACTCACCGAAAAGCAAAATCAAAAAGCAAAGCAGCCTCGCCGCGCCCAAAGCCTTTTTCGTTACCGGCGCGTGCGCAGCTCGCGCAATTTTGCTAAGATAGCTATAATAGCTAATGAAGCTAATCACCGGCGGCTGCAAGCAAAAAAAGCCCCGGAGGCGTGTGCCTTCGGGGCTGAGAGGGGGCGGTTACCTACTTTTCCACTTTCGCAGTATCATCGGCGTGGTGAGGTTTAACTTCTCTGTTCGGAATGGG